>CEWR01052254.1_pt1 | contig 11860 bp, 7 predicted proteins | sample 356321 | NCBI WGS metagenome assembly CEWR01 (sample SAMEA2621551, study PRJEB7988) | marine metagenome | biome: marine biome (ENVO:00000447); feature: mesopelagic zone (ENVO:00000213); material: "saline water (ENVO:00002010), including plankton (ENVO:xxxxxxxx)" | depth 790 m
GCTTTATCAGTATATTTTTGCGCATCCCTATAGCTCTGTTCTCTAACCAAAATAGATGATAAAGCTGTAGCACAATTAATGAGAGCAACAGTATCTTGGTTTAATTCAGAGATTTCTGCTGCTTTCTTAAAGAAAGGAATAGATCGTTTAACACTATCTTGATTTAAATATTCTGCTCCAAGATTAAAGTAATGGCTATATTGAATTTCTAGAGAATCGTTTGTGAGTAATAATGTGGTTATTGCTTCTCTGTATAAAGATTTAGCTTTTTCAGATTGTCCTAAATCAGAAAAAACTACCGCGAGCTTACTAATAATATCAGGTTTCCTATCTGAAATTTCAGGAAAAGAATCACACAAATCAATAGCATAAGCATAATATTCTATTGCTAAATTACTATTAGCAGAGACATAATTTAATGTACCTAAAGCAGCATTAACCGACAGATTATTACTTGGTATAGATTTAATAAAATTTCTGTCTTTTATCTTAGTTAATAAGTATGTAATCTCATCATACCTTCCCTTTCCGAAAAGAGAAATCACATTATCCGTATATAAATAATCGAATTTAAGAGAGTCTGTTTTTTTACTTAAACCAACATTAAGTATAGAATCAATATAATTATTTTGTGCGTTAACTTTAACAACTGAAAAAGTTAATATAACTAAAAAAAATATTTTTTTATACATCCGCTAAAAATACTGAAAATATTAAATAATCAGATAGTTGGTTGCTTTAGCAATTTTAAGTTTTATAGTTTATTGATTTAGAAGAAAAGTGTAAGAAATAAAAAAATGTCATGAACATCTCATTTTTCGTTATTATTATACCGCAAGAAATTAATTGCTAAAGAGATTTCGAAACATTTAAAACCAATTAAAAAATAGTTAGTTCTGACTATTTGTATAGCAGAATACATAATTTATCTACCTTTGTATAATTAAAAAATAAAGCCTTAAACGTTTGAAAAAAAGAAGCTCAATTCTAATTATTATTGCCCTTGTAATCTTCACAGGACTTGCTGGTATTTCGGCTTCTTTATTAGAGTTTGATTATGATTTTGAAAACTTCTTTCCTCAAAATGATCCTGATTTAGATTACTTTTTAGAGTATAGAGAAACCTTCGAAAATGACAATGATTACGTTTTAATTTCTGTTGGAGATAAAAAGGGAATATTCAATACAACTTTTTTAGATAAAGCTAATCGATTTGCTAAAGAATTAGCTACTCTTAGCCATGCAAAAGAAGTTGTATCCCCAACTAATATCAAGACACCAATTATCAGTTCTTTTGGTGCGATTGAAGTTCCTTTACTTCATATTAACGATTCGATAAAACTAAAAACAGATTCACTCAGAATACTAAAATCAAAAGAATATTTAAATACTCTTTTCTCATCTGATTTAACTTCAATTTGTATCGTAGTTAATCACACCCAAATTATCACAAAAAAAGCATCTGATGAACTATTAACTGATATTGAAAATCTCATTACAAAGTATAAGTTTAAAAAGCTTCATTATGCAGGGAAAATTAGAGGCCAAAAAACCTATTTAACCAAAATGAAATTTGAGTTAATGTTGTTTTTGTCTATTTCGGTAATACTAATTATTCTATTCCTTTTTATAAGTTTTAGATCTGCTTACGGTGTAATAGTTCCTTTAATAACTGTATTTATATCCATTATTGGCGTGTTAGGAATAATGCAAGTTTTTGGTAAATCTTTAGATGTAATGTCAACACTTTTACCCACCATTTTATTTGTGGTAGGCATGTCTGATGCTATTCATATTTTAAACAGATATATTGAAGAGTTACGATCTGGAAAAGAAAAAATGAAGGCAATAAAAACCACCTTTAAGGAAGTTGGTTTAGCTACCTTATTCACTTCAATAACAACTGCTGTTGGCTTTATAACACTAGTTAGTGTTCCAATTAAACCGATGCAAGATTTTGGAATATACTCAGCAATTGGAGTCCTTTTAGCATTTGTTATTGCAATTACTTTTTTACCAGCTACCCTTTCATTACTAAAGAAACCAACTATTATTACCAAACAAACCAAGCAACTATTTTGGAATAAAGTATTATCCAAAAGCTTTATTTATGTGATTAGAAATCAAGTCAAAATTATAATAGGCTATCTTATTGTAATGATTATTTCAGTTATAGGAATATTCCAATTACAAGTAGATTACAAGTTATTAGAGGATCTCTCAGAAGATAACCCACTTCAACAAGATTTTAGATTTTTCGAAAATAGTTACTCTGGTATTCGCCCGTTTGAAATGGCCATATCCACAAAGGATTCTTCTTCTATTTTCACTTTTGAAGTAATGCAACAAATGGATAAAGTTGAAAAATACCTTTATAAAAACTACGAAGCTGGATTTATTTTATCTCCAGTAAGTATTATAAAATCTTTAAATAAAGCAACACATGGAGGGAGTTCAAGTTTTTTTAAAATTCCTTCTAGCAAACAAAAACATCAGAAGCTTATAAACAAACTTAAACGATTTAATATTGAAAGTAAAATTAGTAACTTGGTTAACAAAGATAAATCTATAGCACGATTTACAGGTAAGATGGATGATGTGGGAAGTAAATCCGTTAAAGAGAAAAACATTCAATTTGAGCAATTCTTTCAATCAGAAATAGATACTAATCTTATAGAATATAAATTAACTGGTACAGCTTTGTTGGTAGACAAAAACAATGAGTTCTTAGCTACAAACATGATCATTGGCCTAGCTATTGCTTTTATTTTAATTGCAGTACTAATTGGTGTAATATTTAAGTCAATCAAAATGGCCTTACTCTCTATTATTCCCAATGTAGTGCCATTAGCTTTTATTGGGGGATTAATGGGATTTGTAGGGACCAACATTAATATGAGTACATCTATAATTTTTACTATTGCATTTGGAATAGCTGTAGATGATACAATTCATTTTTTAAGTAAATATAAAATAGAAAGTAGTAAAGGAAAATCTTTAATATATAGCTTAAAAAGAACCTATCTGTCTACAGGAAAAGCTATTGTAATTACTACACTAATATTATGTGGAGGTTTTATATCTTTAATCTTTTCAGATTTTAAGAGTACCTTTTTAATTGGAACCTATGTTGGATTAATACTATTTGCAGCAGTAATTACCGATTTACTTTTACTACCTGTATTACTTCTTAATTTGAAAAAAAAGAAATAGATTAAAATTCCTTTTCACTTTGAACTTCACCATTAGCATATTTTACAGCCTTTGTTTGTTCTCCGTTTTCATCAAACTGCTTCCAAGTTCCTAAACGGACATAATCAAACATTGATTTATCATATTGCATCTGACCAACTTCTTTAACCTTGGTATTTTTATGGTAATAAGTTTGAGTGTAAAGCATTTTCTTTTTATTCTCTAATACTAAGCTATTTTCTACACTCCCATTTTCATGAAAGTTTCCTTTTTCTATATAGTAACTAATACTCTTATCATAAACTTCAATATATTCTAATGTGCCATTAGGATAAAAATCTTCCCACTTTTGTGCTTCTCCATCAATATAAAACACCTTAGTTTTTTGTGTGCCATTTTCATAAAAAATATCCATTTTACCTTTTTTTAGATCAACCATTCTAAAGTTACGTTCAACTTCTCCATTTGGGAAATAGTTCTTGTAAATTTTAAGTTGGCCATCCACATAAAAACCTTTATGTAATAACTCTCCTGTCTTATAAAAATCTTGAATAAATCCATTCGCAGCATAACCATTTTTATTACGAACAGTATCCCCACCTAAAAGAATATTTAGTTTTTCATACATTATAATACCATACTTCTTATCTATAATATTTTCAGGTACGTAAGTGTCATTATATAAATTTTTATTTGTTAAATCGTTCTGAGCAACACTCGTAAATACAATAAAAAAACAAGCAATCTGTAATAACGTTTTTTTCATATTATTCTTCAATTTTATCTAGTTTTGATTCTGATTTTGTCAGTTTAGCAATTTTAATATTTAAAAACCCAAAAGCTAACGTCATTAATGGACTAATTAAATTAAAAAAACAATACATAAAATATTCTCCAGTAGCAATTCCAAGTACACCTGAATGATAAGCCCCACAAGTATTCCAAGGAATAAGAGCAGATGTTACTGTACCTGAATCTTCTAAGGTTCTACTTAATACTTTTGGATGTAATCCTCTTTCTTTATAAACCTCTGCAAACATTCTACCTGGCACTACAATTGCCAAATATTGATCAGATGCTGTTATATTAAAAGTAATACAAGAAACTGTTGTTGTTGCTATTAATGACCCTGTTGTTTGAGCCAACCCAATTATTGACTGTGTAATTCTTTTAAGCATACCAGCATTCTCCATAATACCACCAAAAATCATTGCACATATAATTAACCAAATAGTGTTCAACATTCCGCTCATTCCGCTAGAAGAAAGTAGCTCATTAACAATTTCATCGTCCGTGATAATTGCAATATCCGTTGACATTGCATCAATAACTGATTTGTACGAAGCTTTCATAAAATTGGTTTCTCCAGATAATTCAACTAATAAATCTGGTTGAAAAATGACTGCAAAAACACCACCTAATAAGCTACCAATAAATAAAGCTGGAATAGCTGGCACCTTTTTAACAATTAAACCTATTACAGCTACTGGCACCAAAAACAAAAAAGGGTTAATGTTGAATTTTGACTCAATAGCAGTTTGTAATGCATCTATTTGACCAACCTCTCCATTCGTATCATAAAAGAAACCTATAACTAAAAAAATTATAAGGGTAATAACTATAGATGGTATTGTAGTTAAAGCCATATATTTAATGTGCGTAATTAAATCTGTTCCTGCCATCGCTGGTGCAAGGTTTGTGGTATCAGACAAAGGAGACATTTTATCACCAAAGTAGGCTCCAGATATTATTGCTCCTGCTATTATTCCCTTTTCAAAACCAAGTACATCTCCTATTCCAACCAATGCAATACCAACTGTTGCAACTGTAGTCCAAGAACTCCCCGTAGCTATAGAAACAATGGCACAAATTAAACAAGAAGCAAATAAGAAAATGGTAGGGTTAAGAATTTCTAATCCGTAATATATCATTGCAGGAACTACTCCACTTAACATCCAAGTTCCTGCTAAAGCTCCAATTAACAATAAAATAATTAATGCTGGTAAAGCTGCTGTAATACTAGAGGTTATTCCTCTAAGTGTTTCTTTCCAAGAATATCCATTTTTAGTTGCAATTATAGCTGCTACAGCTCCAGCGAACAATAAGGCCAATTGATTTGAACCACCTAAAGCGTCATCTCCATAAACGAACAAAACATTAACTATTAAAAGTCCAACTAGTACTATTATTGGTAAGAATGATTGAATTAAAGATGGTTTTTTTATGGCACTCATTTTCTTATTTTTAATGGTTAACAAGTATAATCATTTTGATAGTATTTGTCTCAAATTGTTGAAAAAATAACATAACTTATTAAGTAGTGATTATCAATAAAATTATTTTAATTTTTCAGCGACTCATATCCCAACAATTTTAGCTGCCTTTAGTCGTTCTTAAAATCTAAATTAGATCCCATGATAAAAATTAGATTGATACTTACATTTTATAAATCGTTTTTCTTTGCTAGTAGTATTATTACTATTTCTTGTTGGCACCTTAACCATTTTTTAGGGAGTAGTTCTAATAGTATATTATTATGTTTTAAAGTGATAACGCTAGGATTACTTTCTGTGTATATCATCAATCGAAAATTAAAAGAGTTTTATTACTATAAAAACTTAGGCCTCTCTAAAAACAGTTTATTCAGTTGTACTTTAGGATTCGATTTTCTAATCTTTTTAACCTTAATTATTTTTAACAGTTCTTTAAGATGAAGAATACACTAGAAATTGACGGAGTAATTCTTGAATTTAAAAATCAAAAAATATTACAAGATGTATATCTTGAATGTAAAACTGGTAAAATTGCTGGTTTATTAGGTAGTAATGGAACTGGAAAAACCTGTCTTATGAATATAATTTATGGCAATATAAAACTGGTAAATAGCTCTGTTCGCATAAATGGCAAAACATTTTTAAAATCTTATCGAGATCCAGAAACGATTAAATATTTACCTCAATTCAGTTTTATTCCTAATAACTTAAAAGTGAATAGAATTTTTGAAGACTTTCAATTAGACTTTCAATTAGACTTTTTAGATTTTGTTAATCTTTTTCCAGATTTAGAAAAACAGTATAACTCTAGATTTTCTAATCTTTCTGGAGGAGAGATTAGAATTATAGAAATTTATTGCATTCTTGCTTCTAAAACTAAATTCTGTATGTTAGATGAACCTTTTTCTCAAGTTTTGCCATTGCATGTAGAATCCATAAAACAACTTATTATTAGAAAAAAACAGAATAAAGGGATATTATTATCAGACCATATGTATCAACACATTATTAATATTTGTGATGATGTATATATTATAAAAGATAGAAAAGTTCATTTAACTAAAGACACTTCAGACATAGTGAAATTTGGTTATATAAATTCATAGTTTTTAGAAAATCTCTTAAAAATCAAAGATATATTTTGAATTTATACAAAAACAGACATTCGCTTGCAAATTAAAAAATTAAATAAGCCTTAAGGATCGACTATTTAATCAATGTTCTATGGTTTATAAAAGTTGTTTCTGCTTTTTAGAATTTGTTATAACTCTAAATCAAATAAATATAACATTATACTAAAACCAATGAAGGCGCAACAAATAAAATTTAAGAGGCATTAAAAAAAGTATCACAAACACAGGATGGTTATAGCAGAATTTAATTAGTGTCTTATTGTCCTCACACCAATTTTCTTTTTTGGAATAGCCCCTATTGGAATTGAGTGAAATTGCATGTATTTTCCCCGTTGATTTGTAATATAAAAAACAGCATTGTTATTGTTTTTTGATCCTGTTTTAACAATCTGTATATCTAAACATGATTTCTTATCTTTTTCCTTCATAGGATGTAAACTCATTGCCCAAACAGCATCCTTAGATGTATTAACTTTTACTCCGGGAATAGTCATAGAAACCAATTTAATATGTGCATCACCATCAAAATCAAAATTATGCTGCTTAATAGAAATTGTATGTTGATCTATATATGGATATAAATGACTAACCTGATTTCCACTATTCAACCTAAAAGAATATTCATACATAAATGCGTTTCCACCTTCAATTTCTTTATTCTCTTTATTACTTACTGACATAAATAACTTATATAAATTTCCATCATCACCACTTAGTCCATCAATTACCATCTTAAAAATATAACCTCCTAATTCAGGCATTAATTCGCCTTCCATAGGATTAATTGGTCCAAAAGAAAACCATTTATCATCATAAGTTTCCTCTACTCCAAAAGTCTTTTTATGTATAAGATTTCCTTGTTTATAGTTCCCTACTGGATCTTTATTTTCGTCATCTATACTCGAAAAACAAGAAGAACCATAAAGAGAAAATTGAGTCTTCGAGTTAAAAATCCCTTTAGCCTCATCAAATTTACCTCCATTATTTGGGTCGAAAACTCTTATGAAAAAAGGTTTGTTTTGATCAACAGGGATGGAAAAGAATATAATTTGATTGTTATCATCATCACCCCATTTTTTTTCTGAATCCTTACCAAAGGTTACTAAAAATGGAATATTTTCATTTTTAGCAGGAATAGCTTGAGCTAGAACCTCTATTTTGATAATTATAAGACAAAAAATAAAAAATAAAAATCGCATATAATAACAACAAAAATATGAAGCCAAATATACAAAACTAATTAAGAGTATAATTAAAAGTTATTTAATGGTAAAACTCACTCTCCTATTCATCATTCGCCCATCAGCATTATCAGAACCATCAGGAAAATAGTTTGGAGCTACAGGTTTATTCTCACCATGACCAACTGCATCCAATCTAGATTTAGATATTCCTTTTTGAATAAGGTAAATATAAACTGATACTGCTCTATTTTTTGAAAGTTTGTTATTGTAAAAGCTACTCATTTTATCATGAGCTTCTTTGGAATAGGTTAACCCTTTTCTCTTAAATATTATCTTTGCTTTATCTACATTTCTTGCTGCGTCAGTATAGGCATTGATTGTAATCTCAACACCCAAATTATTGTTTAAGTATTCAACCAATTTATTTAATTCAAGCTTTGAGTTTTCACTTAATTGATAAGCACTAAACTTGAAAAATATTTTATCTAGAATAATTTCTGTTTTACCTTCTATGTCTATTGTAACGACCCCTAACTCAGACAAACTGTCAAGATCTTCAACTGTTAAAGATTCAAATTTTCTTGAATCTATTACTTCATTCTTATATTTTTTAACACTTGCAGTATTAAATCCTGATTTATGAGCTTTTTTATACTCTCCTAATAATTCCAATGGATCTTTTACGTTTCCATAGACATATGAATAAAGAGTACTTTCTTCATCAAAAAATTCTAACACTTTTTTATAATACTCTTTTAAGACTGTAGAATCCTTAATTACACTTTCATGATTAGTTAAGATCTCTAAGGCATAACTTATATTATCTTCATAAATTAATTCAGGTGGCTCAAAACTTTCATAATCCAACACTTTTAAATGCTTTTTTACTTTTGTGTAATCATTGTCTACAACCTTAACTAATTTATAAAAACAATTTGTTTGAATTTTGCCAGTTTCTTTATCAGTACCTGCAATTAAAACCTTCACTTCAACTGAACCCGCAGAGGAATATTTATGAATTTTAGTGTTATTTTTCATTATATATGAATCTCTATAATCAATATAATAAGCCTCAATAAAATAATCTTTCCACCCTCCTTGTTTCACTGTTATTTTAAATAAAGAATCTACTGGGATTGAATCAGGGCAAGAAATTTCAGGCTGACTAACGGCTTCTATTTCTAGGTCATAAATATCTTGGTTAACAAATACATTATCTATTAAAGGGTCCTTTATGTTAAGAGAAACTAGGTAGTGTCCTGGATTTTCATAACAATGATAAACTTCCGTTCCCTCTTCACGATTACCATCTCCAAAGTCCCATTCATAAACCATCGAAATAGAGTCTACATTAATTGTAGCTTCCTCAAAAAATTCATAACACAACTGTACTCCTAGGATTTCTTCACAGTTTTTAAAAGGAGGAAAACTTACATTAATTTTAAAAATATCATCTGAGCCATTTCTATTAGAAGAAAAGTACCCCTCTGTATTTTCGCTGTTAAAAATCATAGAAAAGTCATCATGACTTGAATTAATAGAGGAGTCTAGAGCAATTGGAGTTGACCAACTTTCAAATTCTCCTGAGCTTTGATAAATATCTAAACCTCCTTTTCCAGATGGTTTATCAGAAGAAAAATACATCATTTTAGTTGAACTTGAAAATGGGAACATCTCGTTATACTTAGTATTAATACTACTCCCGACATTGATTAATTCACTACAAGAATCTCCAGAAATATTAGAATAATAAATATCCTTTCCACCTATACCACCCTCTTTATCTGATACCAGATATAAAACAGTTTCATCTTCAGACAAAGTTGGTTGTCCTACATTATAGTCGAATGAATTAAATGAGCATGGAATGACATCACCCCATTTCTCTCCATTAAAAGTTGTCTTATAAACACCTAAATGATTTTTCGATTTAATCATATTTTTAAACCTCCTTTTAAGACTATGGCTTCTAGTAAAATATGCTGTTCTAAAATCTTTAGTAAAAGTAATTGGTCCTTCATGAAAGCTACTGCTTATTGATAAACTAAATAATTCCTTGACTCCGAAAGTATTACTATCACATTTCACATAAAATAAATCAGTAAGCGGCTTTCCGGTTTCTGAATCTTGGTAAGTAATACTTTCTGTTTGAATTTGATCTGAACAAAAAACAATTCCTCCTTGATAATACTGAGGACTGTATTCTTTACCCGAAGTATTAAAACCTGCAGAAACAACCTCATAAGATTCTTGACTTGCACCTAGTAATGCAAGACACAAAATCTGAATAGTTAATATTTGTTTAATAAAAGTGCTTAACATCAGAAGAAACGTGGATCAAATGATTTAACCTTATATCTGAAATCATATCTTATAAAAAGCTCATGACTCCCGTTATTATACTTATTTAGAATAGATATTGAATGATCATAAGAGTATCCAATTATAATTTGATCATTAGCATGAAACTGTATTAACCCAGCAATTGCATCTTTAACCCTATAAGAAACCCCCAAACCCATCTTATTATTAAAATCTACATTACAATTTAAATCTATTTGATAAGTTACACTTGGTAAATAACGATTTAAGATAGAAGGTTTAATTTCAATTTCATTAATCTTAAACTTTAATCCTAATTCTAATAAATAATTATAATGATTAAAGTCATTTTTTATTGAATAACTAGATGAGGAACCCTCTAAATTATGTTGTAAAAACATTGGAACTGAGAATCCAATATAATACTTCTCTTTACTATAATATACCCCTGCACTAAAATCAGGAAAAACATATTGTGGTGAATCTGTAGAAAAAGCATCATCATTAATTTTAGTTGTTTCTATCTGACTCCATTGATTAGTTGTAAATACAGAACTAACAGCAATACCAAAAGACAATGTAGATTTCTTTTTATCATTTTTTATTCTGTAAGCAAAAGACCCTGTAATATTATTTTCCTTACTAACTCCAATTACATCTCTAAAAAGTAGCAAAGCGAAACCCAACTTCCCTTTTAAAGCAGGTCCATTAATAGATATATTTTGAGTTGATGGAGCTCCCTCAAGTCCCACCCATTGTTTTCGGTAAGAAAGACTTGCTGAATAAAATCCTAATTCTCCTGCATAAGCAGGATTAATAACCAGTCTATTCATCATATACTGACTTGACAGCGGAACTTGTTGTGAATAGCCAACAAACCCACAAGACAAAAAGATTAATATAGATAAAACTAATCTCATCTTTTTAAAACAATAAATCCACTAAATTCTTTATCTAACTCTTTAATTTTCAATATATAAAAGTAAGTATCTTCAGGAAGTTCTTGTCCATCGGTAGATTTCCCTTCCCAATCATTTTGATAATTATATTGATTATATAATTCAACTCCCCAACGGTTAAATATAACAAGCTCATTTTCAATCAAAGATATTCCACCTATTACTAATTGATCATTGTCGCCATCGTTATTTGGAGAAAACCCATTTGGAATCTTTAAAGGAATATATTCTATTTCAACTACATCTGAAATTTCTGGACAAGTACCGTAACTAATTTCCCATTCGAAAACATTAAAACCTTCCTCTAAATCAAAAACTTTAGAGCTAGGACTGCTTGATGATTCTAATGTGCCAAATCCTAAAATATTAGACCAACTTCCTAATCCATTAACTGGAACAGATCCATCAAGAACAGTTGAATTAATTCCAACCAGTATTTGATCTATACCCGCACTGGATCCAGGCATAGCTTCTACCTCAATCGTAAATGAACATGTATTCGTGTTACCAGATATGTCTGAAACCGACCAGTTAACGGTAGTGATTCCAACAGGATAAATTCCAGAAGCATTGTTAAGGCCATTAAAATCATTAATAATTGTGTTAACAATACAATTATCTGCAAAAATAGGGGTTGGAACAAGAACATTTGAATCACAAATAACAATATTAATCGGACAGGTTATGGTCGGATTGATTAAATCGGATACGGTTATTACGAAATTGCAGCTTGCCGTATTTCCAGAGTTATCTGTTATCATATAAGTCACAGTAGTTATTCCGTTATTAAATACAAC
>CEWR01025004.1_pt1 | contig 11830 bp, 4 predicted proteins | sample 356321 | NCBI WGS metagenome assembly CEWR01 (sample SAMEA2621551, study PRJEB7988) | marine metagenome | biome: marine biome (ENVO:00000447); feature: mesopelagic zone (ENVO:00000213); material: "saline water (ENVO:00002010), including plankton (ENVO:xxxxxxxx)" | depth 790 m
GCAATACACATTTCGTTTTCTGCATTACAAATCATCAAATCATCTGCTGATAATTCTCTTTCCGTATCATCAAGCGTAGTAAACTTCGTTTTATCAGCTACTGTTTTTACAATAACTTTATTCCCTGCAATTTTTACAGCATCAAAAGCGTGTAATGGCTGACCAGTTTCATGTAACACAAAGTTGGTAACATCAACAACATTGTTAATTGGCGTTAATCCAATACTTAACAATCTATTTTTTAACCAATCTGGCGAATCTTTAATTTCTATCCCACTTATTGTAACTCCTGAATAACGAGGACACAATTCAGAATTCTCAACCTCAACAGTTATATTTAAATCTGTATTGTCAACTTTAAAATCAGCTACTGATGGCTTTACTAAGTTAATTTCTTGTGTTTGCCCCAATACTGCAACTAAGTCTCTAGCCACACCAATATGTCCAGTAGCATCTGCTCTATTAGGTGTTAATCCAATCTCTAATTCGTAATCATCTTCAATATTAAAATGAACTTTAGCTGGAGTTCCAACTGCTGTAGCAGGATCCAAAACCATAATTCCATCATGCCCTACACCCAAACCAATTTCATCTTCAGCACAAATCATCCCTTCAGATAATTGTCCTCTAATTTTAGATTTTTTAATCTTAAAACTATCATCTCCAGAGTAAAGCGTTGTTCCAATTGTTGCCACAACAACCTTTTGTCCCACTTCCAGGTTTGTTGCTCCACAAACAATATTCAACGCTTCTTCGCCTCCAACATTTATAGTAGTACAATTTAACTTATCTGCATCTGGATGCTTTTCCTTAGTCAGCACTTCTCCAATAACTAATCCTTCTAAACCACCTTTAATGGTTTGGATCTTCTGCATTCCATCAATCTCTAATCCGCTATCAGTTAAAATATCTGATATTTTTTCTGGATCAATATCAGTATCAATATAGTTCTTCAACCAGTTGTAAGAAATTTTCATGCACCTTTTTTTATTGTAAATTGTGCGACAAAAGTACTTAAATTTGAAGGTGATTGAAATAAAACAACCTACTATATAGCCAACACTTTAGAAGTGTTGGCTATTAGAAATTAAGAATGACAAGTCCATAAAATAAACGGAATCATTCTCTATTGTTTAATTAGTTTACCCGTGAAAGTAGCCAGAGTACCTTTCAAACAAACAGTATAGACTCCAGGAGAAATTTCTGACAAATCTAAACTTAAAGAATTCAGGCCTTTTTTAAGACCTATAAAGGAACTATATACTTCCTGCCCCATTTGATTGAACACAACCAAAGAATAATTTGTCTTAAATTGTGATTCGACACTCAAAATGGTCTTTGTTAGTGCTGGGTTTGGATATATATTTATCAACCCAAACTCTTCAGGTTCTGGTTCTGTAGAACTAAAGACAATATTTGTTTTTATCGGAGACTCAAAATCAAATTTAATTTCTGCTTGATTTATAATTAGTTCTTCATTACCTATAGAACTTAAAGGTTTGATCTTATACTCTATAAACCCATGACTCAAAGCTTCATTCTGATTACTATCTGGTAAACAAATATCTTTAAAACTCCAAACTATACTATTTCCATCTCTAACATAATGTGTCTCATGAGATAATTGAGTTATCTTTAAAGTATTTAAATCTAAATTATAGGGAATGATATTAGAAACTTCCACATGTTGAGCATAATAAGTACCAACATTTTGAAATCTAATTTTATAGGTTAGAGTTTGTTCCTTTTCTATGTAATGATATTCTCCTTCGCCTCTTGGTGTTACCAAAATATCGTTAGGATCAATTGCACCAACAACCTCTTCTTTTAAACTGGTGATATTGTCTGAAGGATTTAATTCATTTTCGTTTTCATTAATTGAAGCTGAAATTGTTACACTATCTCCAACAGTCAAATCTACTGAAGCACTATCAATAATCGTAATTAAACCTCCCCCTCCTGATAGTGTTTGAGGTATACTCCAATATGTTGTTGTATTATATATACTATCCCATTGAGGTGAAGCACTTAAAGGAATAAGATCTGAAGGCCATTCCACTTCAATAAGGTCATCTTTAGAAGTTTCTGTAGCAACATTATTGTAGGTTAAAACAACATTGTTTCTAAATCCTTTACGCTGCGCTGTTGAGGCAATTGTAACAGTAAGATCAACGCCCGATTGAAATGCTTGATTTGCAAAATCATTATCACTAACGGTTTGAGAATTAGAACTAATCGTGACACTTTGAGAAGCATCGCAATTTTGAATCCAATAGTTACCTAAAGTTTGAGTAACAGTATAGCTGCCATTTTCTAAACGTATTGAATATGCTCCATTTATATCCGTAACTGTAGTTCTTGAACCTGGGGAAATATGTATAGGAACCCCAGATATACCAAGCTCTGTAGAATCATTTATACAATCTCCATTAACATCATTATAAACTACACCTGAAACTAGTGAAGCGTCATCTTCTAAAATTACCAAATATTGATTGGTGGTATCTCCTGTTTGATATTGTATATATCCTGAAGGCCATTTTATTTCAATACTATCTATTGAATTATTGTCTCCAAAACCATAATGAAGGTTTAGGCTATTTTGACCGCCAAAACCTGATTGAGAGTTCACCTCTCTAGTTTGCCAATAATTGTTACACTTCACTCGAACTCTTGCACCAATTGCAGATAAATTTGAATTTGTTCCTACCAGTTTTATAGCAAGCCAATTATTATCATTCCCGTTATTAGTGAAAAATCTATCTTTTTCTCCTGAATGTGTAGACATAAATAAATCCATATCCCCATCACGATCATAATCCGACCAACATGTTCCATAAGAATTTGATATTACTGAACTAACTACTTCATTATCATTCCTTGAAAAATTACCCGTTCCATCATTTATATATAAAAAATTTAATTGATTCTGACCATTAACAACAAAAAGGTCAAGGTCGCCATCATTATCTACATCAACCCAATTACAACCATGAGAAGAACCTTTATCAGTTACAATACTTCCTGAAGTAACTTTCGTAAAAGTTTCGTCTCCGTTATTCTTGTATAATAAATTTACATCATTAGAAGGTGTTGCTAAAAACAAATCAAGATAACCGTCATTATCATAATCTCCCCAACAGCTTGCTACACAATTAACACTATCATTAACAATGTTACCTGTAAGTACTTTTTCAAATTGACCGTTACCTAAGTTCTTATACAAATTGTTGTTATCAAGATTTCCATTAGGAACAAACAAATCAAGAAGACCATCATTGTTATAATCTGCCCAGGTAGCACCTATTGATATACCAGCATCCAAAGTCATTGGTTGATCTGTTATTTGAGTAAATGTACCATTGCCGTTACCTTTAAACAATTGATTAAAATTAACGGTCATGAAGTCACACACAAATAAATCTAAGTTTCCATCATTATCATAATCAGCCCATGTTGCCCCATGGTGATAACCAGATAAATTGACACTTGGGTCTGAACTTATTTTGGTAAAGGTTTCATCTGCGTTATTTAAATATAAATCACTTTTAGAACCTAAATTAACTGCAACAAAACAATCCCTATCATTGTCATTATCTATATCAGCCCAAGAAGACACTATACTACCTCCTGTTTCAGTTACAATATTGCCTGAAGTAATTTCAGTAAATGTGCCATTCGTGTTATTTTTAAACAATTTATTTGCTGTAGAAGTTGTATAATCGGTTATGTAAATATCATCATAACCATCCCCATTGAAATCAACCCAACTTGCAGACCAAGAGTTATTCAAATCCTGAACAATGTCAACATCTGTTATTTCTGTAAATAATAAAGTGGAAGCGACAGTTGAGGTTAGGCATCCACAAGAGGTTGCGTCCATCCATACACCGTCCCCCCATGATGGAGCAGTACCGACCTCTGTAAGGACTCCAGTTGTAATATCAACACTGAACATGTTATGAAGTCGTGACATAATGTAAATTTCTCCTGAAGTTTTTCTAAACATAGCAGCATGACTAGCATCTCCGTTTCCTCCAATATAAGTAACGGTTCCGTTAGTAGGGTCAATAGATACCAAACCATCTAATCCCGCAAAACTATATCCATAGAGAAGGTTATTGTCAGGATTAAAGATCAAATCTCTTACTTGAATAGATTGTGAGAGAATAATTTGTGTTGAGGTTAAAGCATCAACATCTATTTTATAAAAATTCGTTGTTGAATTTCCATTTTTTTGAATGTACAAATAGCCTTCACTTGAAAACGATCCGGCAGCGTGATGTGTTGATGAATTTGTAGTTACACCATCACCAGTCAAATACCCCGCAAAGACAAAATTACCACCTGCATCCATTATCCATAGCTGGTTTCTGGTATTTGAATTATATCTAATTGTATAAACCAAACTATCACTAGGGTTCAGCGCTATTCCGTCAAAATTAGCTGTAGTAGTTGTATTCAGCGCTGTTCTGGTATTAGGATCTGCCGATATATCTACACTGTAGAAATCCGTACCACCACCCAATACAGACATAATTACAGGATCTTGAGCACAATCAAACCGGCCTCCAGTGGTTCCCAAACCTCTTATTGCCACATTATAAACTGCCTCGTCTAAATCATTACTTGTAACATGAAACCATGCTCGACCAGACCCTGCTGTACTTCGCCCATGAGTTCCGCTTGCTGTAGGTGCGTAAGTAACCGTGAAACTGACACTGTCTCCTGCACTAATTGACGTGCTAGTAGGCTGAACAACCGTAAACTGAGCATCGTAGGCGTTTCCTGTCCCTGTACTTCCACTTCGAATGTCTATATCACCAGATATATCAAGGTCACCTTCCCCTTCATTAACAATCCAAAACGTATTGGTCTTACTTCCTGAGTTCATTTGATGAGCACCAAACGACTGACCTGTCTCTAAAGCATGAGTAGTTGCGCCATCTATAATTTCAATTCCATTTCCTCGTATTACTATTTCTGGTATTCCCGGTAAAGTCATTAAACCACAACTTGCTCCATCATACAAATTACTCTGTAAATTATATGAAGGATCAGCACTAGCGACCTCTTGCGAGCCATCAGTAAGATTCCATTTGTACATTACTCCAGTTGTTGCCTGGGCGTATATCGCACCATCACTACTTGCATATACAGCATTCTGGTTTAGAGCACCGTTATTACCAATAAGAATAACCGTTCCTGTGCCAGGATCTATACTTATTAAGCCAATAGTTCCTGCTGTACTTACTGCATAGAACAATTCATTCCCTGAATGGTAGGCCATATCCTTGAAATTACACGAACTACTTAAAGTTATAAGGGTTGAGCTTAATCCATGTACATCAATTTTCTGGAGAAGTGCATTGTTCCCATCTCGTTTAGCATACAAATATCCATCTGCTGCAAAATCTCCTGCTGTATGACTCCCAGCAGTTCCTACCCCTGCTACAACACCCTTAAACTGTCTTACTCCATCATCAGCAACTACCCACAGTTGGTTTCTAGCAGAAGCCTGGTCTCTTCTCATTCCATATATAAAGCCATCATCAGGATTGATACCAACACCATCTAGCATTACATTTTGTGTAGTATTTAAGGTTGTTAATGGTAAGGATAAATCATTATAATCAACACTGTACCAATCTGTTGGGTTAGCATTTGCCAGTACCATTGCTCCCGATGCACAATCAAAAGCATCTCCAGCTATCCCTGTTCCGTGTATATCAAAATCGTAATTCCCATCAGGGTCATCTGAAGGAATTCTCAAATACGCAGCTTTGTTTCCTGCGTTGTCATTTCTACCTGCCCAAACTGCGGCTGTTGGCGCAAATGTGACGGAAAAAGTTACACTACTACCTGAGGCTACCGTTGTTGAAATCGGTTGTATCACAGTGTAATGCGTATCGTAAGCATTTCCATTTCCTCCTCTAGATTTGATATCAATAGTACCTATGTTTAATACTCCTGGACCACTATTTGAAATCTCATAAGTCTGTGTTTTTGTCCCTGAGCTGGCTGTTTGCGTTCCAAAAGAGGTTCCATCTTCTGTTCTTGGAGTTAAATCATTGTGTGCAATGGAAATGCCTGAAAGACCTTTTAAACTAATTTCTGGCTGAGGACCCGTTCCTTCTCCAGTTACATTAAAGTTGTAAGGGTTTTCATTGCTGTCGTCATTTGGTATTACTATAGATGAAGTCTGAGTTCCTGTTGATGAAGGGTCAAAAGTAATTGTGAATGTTTCGCTTGCTCCTTCAGCAATTGTTGATGAGCTTGGTTGTGTTAAAGTAAATTGAGCATCAGAAGAGGTTATAGCTCCTGAGATACTTAAATCATCATTCCCTGAATTAAGGATAGTGAAGGTATTTGTTACTGAACCTGATGCAGCAGCTACATCTCCAAAGTCAGTGTCGTCTGTTGCGTTTGGCGTTACATCTCCATCGGATATTGTAATGCTGTTCCCTTGAATATCAATTTCTGGTGCAGTTCCACCACAATTAGATGCGTTATTGTGAAGCGTACCATTATTAAATAATGATCCTGTAAAACCAGTTGTTGGTGTTTTCCAATAATGCCCTCCCGCATCTATAGTAACCGATCCAAATATTGATGTGGAACCACAAACTACCACATGCCCTTGGTTACGAACTGTGATAGAACCAAAGTAAGTTCCATTTCCTATGATAAGTAAAACTTGATTTGCTGTAATAACCCGAGAAACTTGCGGAACCCAACTTATACCGGATACATCCACAATAATTGTTGCAGTTGGCGGCTGTGCAAAAAGTTTAAAAGACGACAAAAATAGAAATGAAGTCATAAGAATTACTAAAGATCTTTTTTTAATATTTGAATATCTGTTTTTGTATATTGTTTCCATTGGTATAATATTTTAAATTTAACTTCTGCCGCCAATTTGTAAACCAAAAAAATTAAAACACTGAAAATCAGAATTTTAAATATTTAAATAATATTTAAAGAATGGTTGAAAATGGTTTTTTGGGAATTATATTCCAAAAAAGAGAATTATATATCCTATAATTTCATCTCTTTTAGTGTTTAGATACTGTTGATAAATAATCGCTTTCAGAATTACATATAGCAAATAAGGATTATTAAAAAACCCAATAAGTAATGAAATTTCAGTGGAAAATAATTATTTAAATTAAAAATTATTGCAGAAACTCTACTAAATTATCCCTTACAATATAATCGTAATATTGTAAGATAAATGACAAAAGCACTTAAATTTTAAGGTGATTGAAACAATTAAACCACAATATGGTTAACCTTATATAAACTAAAATTTAAATTATGACACGTTACTTTTTATTTATTGCAATAACATTAATAACCCTTGTTTCTTGTGGACAACAAACTGAGAAAACAAAAACTATCTATAATTTTAAATTATCAGACAAAGAGTGGCAAGAAAAACTATCCCCTACACAATATCGTGTACTCAGAAAAAGCGGAACTGAACAAGCTTTTACAGGCAAACTTTGGGATAATAAAGAACAAGGAACTTATACTTGTGCTGGCTGTAATCAAGAATTATTTTTATCAGACACCAAATTTAAATCTGGTACAGGGTGGCCAAGTTTCTACAACTTTATTAAAAAAGGAATTATCGTTGGAACAGATAATGATTTAGGATATTCTAGAAACGAAGTACATTGTGCTAACTGCGGAGGACATTTAGGTCATGTTTTTGAAGATGGTCCAAAGCCAACAGGATTAAGATACTGTATCAATTCAGCTTCGCTAGAATTTAAAGAGTAATTAATTACTTTTTTCGGGGATCAATAAAAATTCGTCTACCATTTTTATCATAATGGACATTTGGATCAACCCTCTTTTCTCCTTTTTTCTTTTTCTTCTTCTTTTTCTCTTTGTCTTCATGGAAGAAATAACGGATGTCTATCGTAAAATAGTTTCCTGCCAAATCAAAAGTAGCCTCATCAATAAACACTCTATTTCCTTGGTCATTAAACTTTGTATATCCAACAAACTCGGTAAATATTACTTTATTGAAAGATCTATGGAGCGATGCTCCTAAGTATATATAACCACTCTTTTCTGTTCTATATTCCCAACCAACATTAGCCAACAAACTTGGCTGAACCCAATTCGTTCTGTTTACAGCATTAGTAAAATATTCACCCTCAACATACAAAGGTGTTGGATAAATATCAAACGAAACCCCTCCAGCAACATTCATAAATATATTTCTACTCAACTCAACATAAACCAATGCTAAAACAGGTATTTCATAATTTACAATACTAAAATCAGATGTTCCAGAAAAAGAAGAACTCTTATCGGTTATTGTTAAATCAAAATTTCTCTTTAAAAAGTTTAATCCCGTTTCTATTGAAATGTTTTTTGTAAGCCCTTTACGGATTACCATTCCAAAACTCATCCCAAACTTTGGGTCATTAATATATTCAATATTATTTTGATCTACCACTTGCTTTCCTGCATTAAAAAACTCAGTAGGAATAATTGGCTTTAATTGAATACCAAATGTAGTTACTCTTTCTTGTGCTTTGCCTTTAAAAGCAAAGAGTATTAAGAATATATATATAAACAACTTTAACTTCATCAACTACAAAACTAGTGTTTTACAACAATATTGCTCCTCTCCTTTTAATTAAAGGTTCTTTTAAAATGAAAAAAGCCTCGTAAAAATACGAGGCTTTTTGTTTGGTGGGCGATAAGGGATTCGAACCCCTGACCCCCTCGGTGTAAACGAGGTGCTCTGAACCAACTGAGCTAATCGCCCTAAGCGGCTGCAAACATACTCACAATAAACTCATACACAAGTTTTTTTTTGATTTATTTCTCAAAAATTTTCTGCTCCCATTTCCACGCAGAAGTAACCATCTCTTTAACAGTACATTTAGGTTCCCAACCTAATAACTCTTTCGCTTTATTAGAATTAGAATAAATACTTTCGACATCCCCTTCTCGTCTTGGACCAACTGTATAATTTAATTTTAAGCCGTTTTCTTTTTCAAATGCTGATATAATTTCAAAAACACTTACTCCATTTCCACTTCCCAAATTAATTACATCATAATTTAAGTTATCGTTATTTTGAATCAACTTTTTTAAGGCTAAAACATGAGCCTCAGCAATATCACTTACATGAATATAATCTCTAATACAAGAACCATCTCTTGTTGGATAATCATCTCCGTAAACAGTTAAACTCTCTATTTTACCAATAGCAGTTTGAGTAATAAAAGGAAATAAATTATTTGGTTTTATATTAGATAATTCTCCATTTAATCCGGAGACATGAGCTCCAACAGGATTAAAATAACGTAAAGAAATAGCTTTCAAACTTTTACTTATTTTTATAAAATCTTCTACCATAACCTCACCAATTTGTTTAGTATAAGCATAAGGTGACTCAGCTTTTTCTTGAGGAGAATCTTCTGTTACAGGTAAAATAGCTACATTACCATAAACAGAGCATGACGAAGAAAAAATAAAATTAGGAACTTTATACTTCTTTTGACATTTCAATACATTGGCTAAAGTGTTTAGGTTGTTATCATAATACTTTAAAGGCTCCTCAACTGAATCGCCAACGGATTTGTGAGCTGCAAAATGAATAATTCCTACAGTATCAGGATTTTCTTCAAAAACAACTTCTGTAGCGGATAAATCTTTTAAATCAAATGGATAGTTTTTTATCGTTTTTCCTGTTATTTCTTTTATCCTATCAAAAGTTCCTGGCGTAGAGTTTGAATAATCATCAATAGAAACAACCTCCCAGTCTGTATTTTGTAATATTTCAATAATTGTATGAGATCCAATATAACCTGCTCCACCTGTAATTAATATTTTCATGTTTCAAAAATAACACATTCACAAAAAACTACCTTATAATAATCTTATTTTGTATAGATTGTTTTCCAAATGATAATTCAACAATATAAACACCTGAGGATATAGTTCGCACATCAAAAGATTCGCGATTCACTCCCTTCTCCACTTTCCCAGAAAAGAGACTCTTTACTTTTTCTCCAATAAGATTATAAAGGTTTATCGAAATATCCCCAGTTAAAGGAACAATATAATCAATATTTAAAAAATGATCCGTAGGATTCGGACCTATAGAAATTAGAAGAAAATCATTCGTAGCAATACAAAATTCATTATTATCCTCCTGCTCATCTGTTTGATTATTAGGTTTAGTGGCAGTAACACATAATAAATCTGGAATTTCACCTTCAACAACTTCAAAAGCACCTGAAAATTCATAAACTAATTGATTAAGAGCAGGAATAGAACCTTCCCAATTTTCTAAAACAGTTATATTATTAGACATTTCTAAGATTAAATCAATAGATGAAATATCTACTGTTCCAAAATTGGTTAATAAAGCTGTTACCCTTAAATAATTCGTTCCTGTTACAAGTTCATAACTTAAATTGGTAACCGCAATATCAACGATAGGATCTATTATAATGATAAACTTACTTAAGCTATCTAAACAGCCAAAAGAATTTGTCACTATCAAGTTAATATTATACTCACCTGTATCTAAAAACAAATGAATAGGATTCGTCTCAATAGAAGTACTATCATCCCCAAAATCCCAATAGTATGAATCCATACTATTTGTTGAGCTTGAAAAAGTTATAGGCAATAAAATTCCTGCACCTAATGGAGTAAAAGAAAATTGAGGATCAGGTAAAGGATAAACATTTAACGTATCATGAATTGAATCTGTACATCCAACATCGGTTAACACAACCAAATCTATAATATAAGATCCAGTATCAGCAGAAACAAAAGAAAAGAATGGATCTTGGCTATTTGATTGATTTGAATGACCTATAATATTCCAACCCCAACTAGTAATAGTTCCAGATTGAGTAGTACTACTATCAAATAATTGCTTCGTATCCGAAACACAGAAATCTTTAGTGGTAAATTTAGCTATCGGATTATCATAGACAGTAATTTGAGACCATGTGCTATCGGTACAACCATTTAAGTCTTCGATACTTAATGAAACATCATAGGCTCCTGCTAAATTATAGGCATGCACTGGACTAATATTACTACTTCCATTAGTACCATCAAAATCCCAAGTATGTGAAGTTATATTCCCCAATGAGGTATCCGTAAAAGAAGTCAATTTATTTACACAACTGCTCCCCGCAGTAAAAGAGGCTGTAGGAGATAGTTTTACCGTAATTTGATAGATAAACGTATCTTTACACAAAAGGTTTGTTGTTACAATTAATTGAGCATTGTAATTATTTGTTGTAGGATAAATATAACTGCTATTTTGAACAGATGAAGTATCATTAACTCCTATATCACCAAAATCCCAAATCCAACTATCAATAATGCCATCGCTAGAAAAAGAATTATCTACAAAACTGGTTAAATTTCTAGAACAAATTGGATTGGTAGAAACAAAGAAAACTGCAACAGGAGGGCTATTTATCTGAACCGTGTTAGAAACCGCATTAGTACAACCCGAATCTGTTACCACCTCTAATAGTACATTATACGTATTATTAATGACATAATTATATTGAGGGTCTTGCAAAACAGAAGTATCTCCCGCCTCAAAACTCCAATGCCAACTTACAATATTACTCCCATCGGTAGTAAATGATGTATCCGTAAAATTGGTTAGCTCATTGGTACACGCATTAGCAATTTCAAACCCAACCGTTGGGGCAATGCCGTTTAAAGCAATGTTAATTGTGTCTTTATTTACACAACCACTGGCATTGCTAGTTTCCAACCAATACTGCCCCGCAGTATTAATTGTAGTTTGAGAAGTAGTATCTCC
>CEWR01012714.1_pt1 | contig 11816 bp, 9 predicted proteins | sample 356321 | NCBI WGS metagenome assembly CEWR01 (sample SAMEA2621551, study PRJEB7988) | marine metagenome | biome: marine biome (ENVO:00000447); feature: mesopelagic zone (ENVO:00000213); material: "saline water (ENVO:00002010), including plankton (ENVO:xxxxxxxx)" | depth 790 m
AGTTATTTTGATGATGTAACTACCGAATATGTTAAAAGAAGGGATATTGTAATTAAAGGATTAAACGCTATTGATGGTGTTTTTTGCCCTAACCCAGGAGGAGCATTTTATGCTGTTGCTCAGTTACCAGTTGAAGATTCTGAAGATTTTTGCCAATGGTTATTAGAAGAATTCGAATATAAGAATCAAACAGTTATGTTAGCTCCAGCTGCAGGGTTTTATGCAACTAAAGGTTTAGGAAAAAGCGAAGTACGATTAGCTTACGTTTTAAATACAGATGCATTAGAAAATGCCGTATTATGTTTAAAAAAGGCTCTTGAAGTTTATCCTAAAAGAACAACTTTGAAGGAAAATTTGATGGCTCAATAGCTTACCAAACATTTAGAAAGGGTGAAATGTTATGAACATTTCGCCTTTTTTAGTTAATAACTTTGTTGATAAGGTATTTTAATCCATTTGATATAGGTTAATACATTCCGCTAGATTTGTAATAACCTATTTGGCAATGTCCATGTTTAAGATATTTGGTAAGAAAAAAATAAAGGAGGATGTTGTAGCCAACATCTTTGTCAATTCTATTATGAATACAATTGATAAAGGTTTCCCAGAAATCGTTGGTATTATCAACGAAGCTCCTGAATTTACAATATCTCCTGAATTACACGTTAATGATGATGATCAATTTGCATTAATTGTTTTTGCAGCTAATCTTTCATATATATCGGAACATTTACATGATTCTAAAGATGATAGGATCATTAATCTTATTATTCATAAATTGAGTAATGTTTTTGATTGCGATAAAGATCGATTAGAACAGGTAATAAAAGACTACCAATGTTATTTGATGAAAGTTAATCATCCTTCAAAAAACATGAAGTATGCTATTTCAAAAGGTATTTGTGGGAAATACAAATTGAATGATTTTCAGGATGAATATTTTAAAAACATGAAAAGCCCTAACCCTATGCTCTTAAAAAGGCTAGATGAGGCAATGGACAACTTTATTTGGAATTGGGATACTTTTAAGCAGAAGTATCAAATTGTTTAAGCTCTTTTTCTAAGCTTAATTAAATAAACAACATTTATTAATACAATAGCTAAATTGGTAGTTATTAAAGGTATAGAGTAATCTAAGAATACTCCATACATTGTAAACAGTAAACACCCTATAATGTTTACCATCCTTAATCGTTTTACATCTTTCATTAAAAAAGACAACAAAACAACTAGAGAGGCTGCATAACCAGTCACTTCTGTTAAAGAAAAATATTCCATAATCTAATTCAAATTAAATTTTTTCTGAGCCATTTCGCAAATAGCGTCTCCTATTGCCAAGCAAGAAGTTGCTGCTGGTGAAGGTGCATTTAACACATGAATACTTTTATCTTTATATTCTATTCTAAAATCATCTCTAGTATCACCTTGTTCATTTAAAAGCATTGCCCTTACCCCGGCACCTCCAGGTTTAATATCATCCATTTCTAAATCTGGAATCATTCGTTGTAGTGTTTGTAAAAACAATTTTTTAGAAAACGCTCTTCGATATTCATCTACAGCAAATCCGAAATTATTAAATAGTAATTTCCATGTGCCTTTATAACTCAAAGCATCTACAGTATCTTTCAAATTAAAATCAGTCTTTTTATACCCTTCTCTTTTAAATGTAAAAACTGCATTTGGTCCACACTCAACATCTCCATTAACCATTCTAGTAAAGTGAACACCTAAAAATGGAAATGCAGGGTTTGGTACGGGGTATATAAGATTCTTGACTTTGTGTTTCGCTTTTTCAGTTAACTCATAATAATCGCCTCTAAACCCAACAACCTTTTCTTTTAAATCTACCTTATCTTTTTTTGCTAACCTATCAGCCTGTAAACCTCCACAAAAAATCATATATTTTGTTAAGTACTTGTCCTTTGAAGTTATGACTTCGGTAGTCTCCTCTCCATTTTCAAAAGATAAAACCTCTTCGCCTAATACAATTTTACTTTCAGATTGTTTTGCAGCAACTAATTCTGCTAATTTCTCTGTAGTACCTCTGTAGTCTATAATTCCTGTGCATGGCACCCAAATACCACCTATACTTTTTACATAAGGTTCAATATCTCTTAATTGATCTCCAGTAATCTTTTCTATCCCTTCGGTATCATTTTCTAAACCATTTTCAAATATCTTATTCATAAATGGAATTTCGCTCTTATCAACAGCTGCTACAACCTTACCACAAACATCATATTTAATATTGTATTCTTGAGCAAAGTGCACCAACTGCCTTCTACCATCAACACAATTCTTAGCTTTATATGAACCAGGTTTATAATATAAACCTGAATGAATAACTCCAGAGTTATTACCTGTTTGATGATTGGCTAAATAATTTTCTTTTTCTATTAAAAGAATTTTAATATTGGGGAATTTACACTGAATTTTAAAGGCTGTTGCCGTTCCAACAATACCACCTCCAACTATAGTAATATCGTAAATCTTCTTGTTTTCCAAAGTGAGTTATTTTAGATGCAAAAATAAGATTATTGATCGAAAATTCGGATTCTATTTCTACTTGACTTTCTCCTAAAAAAACGTTAACTTCGTTTAACATGATGTAAAGAAAATTGAAGCACTACCAAAAGTACATTTGTAACCATATGAGGTATAGTCCGCACTAATTCAATCATCTAAAACAATGTTATCTTTGTTTTAGATGATAATAGACAAGGCGAAAGAATAATAAGGATGGATAAAATAAAAATTAATAGTGAAGAATGTCGAATTATAACAGGTTTTGAAAGATACCACATAAGTGAGTCTGGACGAATATACAGGACTGACACTAATAAAAAAAGATCTAGTAACTCTAAGGATAAGATTTATCTAAGTGAAAATAAAGTGCATTTTAAACTCATAAATGGTACTTTAAAACAAGGGAATGTATATTTAACTGACAACAAAGGGAAATTCAACAATGTTGCTATTTCCCCATTAATTGCGAGAGCCTTTGGTATACTTAATAAAAAAAAGCTTTCTCATAGGCAAGAAATCGGTTATAAAGATTCTGATGAAAAAAACTTACATTATACGAACCTATTTATTAAAGATAGAGTGTATAGTAATACAAATAGTAAACTAAATAAGGAAGACATCAAACACATAAAGAAATACATCAAAAAAGGAGTTCCTTTAAGGCGTATTGGTCAACTTTTTTGTGTTTCTGAAATGCAAATAAATCGTATAAAAACAGGAGAAAATTGGGGGAATGGTAAAAGGAAAATAAAAGCACCCAAAGCGCCATTTGAAATCAAAGAGGTAGGAATGAAAAAATACATTGCTACCTTTGATAGAGAAAAAACAGTCAATGGTATTAGAAAACGTTTTACAATTAAGAGAAACCCTAAAATTCCAACTGACAACTTAATTATTGGAATAATTAATGGCTATAAATTATCATTAAAACACACGAATATAACTCGTGCAAAAAAAAGTGTACAGAACTTAAATGAGTATTTCTTTGAAAATAAAGTTATTTAACGGCAGACATTTACAGAGTAGACTAAAGAACCACTCTTAATTACCTCCCTATTTTCTTAACTAGAAAACAACTCTCTTTGTTTTATTATTACGTTGATCTATTTTTATAGTAATTTTTCAGATAATTTTTTCAAACTAATTGATAGCACTGACATAAACATCATTCTAGATCCAGCTCAAAAGTTGAGTAATGTTGTATTTCGGCAAAATATGTGTGAGTTTTCCAAACATAGATGCCAATGTTCTACTCCGTTTTATTTTTATATAGTAGGTTTTACTATAAACCATAGAAGTATTTAGGAATAATGTATTGTACAATTAAAAAGTATGCTGCTAATTAAGCACTTTTAGTTGGTATGAATTGTCCAAAAATATAGAACTGAACAAATTAATTGACACTTTAAAAAAATAAATACAACCTTACATATTGACAACTAACATATTAATATCTCCATATTAAAATTCTAAACAAAATAATATTCACAGAAACTTGTAAACTTGATAAGGCTGTTTGTGAGTTTTTAGAGGTTTAACTTTCTCTTGAAAAAGTGATAACTTAGCTTAACAATATTTAAAGATTATTAAAACGTTTCCAACAAGAGCATTAAGCGAGCTATTTCAAATCTAACTAAATTGAAATAAATATCTTAGCAGAAAAGTGAGTTGAAATTGTGTAGCTTTTTTAGATTTGATTTAGCTATTTAAAACTTAAACCTAACTTGGGCTTTAATTTCTTGTTTGTGGTTTCCTTGTATCTCTTCTAAACCAGCGCTTATAACATCTACATTATCATAATAGGTTATTCCGTAACGCAACCAAACATCAATACCTCTAACTAGTTTGTACCTTACCGTTAAATAAGTTCGTGTTCCTCTATTGTAATATGCTGGTATAGAAAACATGTATAACACATCATTCTCGTAGGCATAAATTCTGCTGTTATAAGAGTCTGTATCAAAAATTCCATATCTAAACGCAAAAGAAAAAGGGTTGCTTTTTGGTTTAAAAACGATATCTTGATAAAGAACATACCCTGTTTCAAAAGGCGATTCTTCTTTATCATAGTTTACCAATTCTGCTCGTCCTTTAATTTTAAAGGATTCTGATATTTTATAAGAATAATTAAAACGGTAATTGGTTTGTTTTTCAAAAACCAAATAATCAATTCCTTCCGTTAAATCAACAGCAGTATTTTCTTGCTTGCTCTTTTCTCTTATTCTAATATACATTTCCATCTTTTTAGATAGTTTATAAGTTAACTGTGCTAAATATTGATATCCTTTTGATGGTGCATTTATTCCAAACTTTAACCAAGGAAAAATAAATTGATCGTAATACGCTGAGAGCGTAAATTTCTTTACTGGTTTAGCAATAAAACCCATATACATTCCTTTTTCATTCTCGTTGGTAGAACCCTCCCCAATACCTGCACTAGATATGGGTTGAAAATTTCTTTGATAATCTCTATATAAAACAGCCAATGATAATTTTGGATCAAGCGTTATTAAAGCTCCAGAGACAAAAGCATTACCAGCATCTAAACTCTTAGAAAATTCTCCAAAGAAATTAAAATTCTTAAAAATCCAATTGTAATCAACCCCTAAATTTGTTTGTTTGTTCTCATTATTTCTAAACTGACTATAAGTAGCTAAAGTTGGTGTAAAATCACTATTGATTTCACTATGAACTCCTGTTAACCCTAAATTCAATTTTCGTGTTTTGTAAGCCAAATGCCCCCCCATTTGTTGTTGGGTAATTGCATCTTTATCTTCCAGTTCATTAAATGTTCTATGAAAACCAGTTTGTTGAACAGATGTTACCGCAAGCACTTCTCCATCAATAGATGAAGAGTCTTCTAATGAAATGTTTGCATCTTCATTATTGTACGAATAAAAAGCTGTTGCTTCAATATTTCCAAATTGTAGTGCAAGTCCTCCACCTCTTAAAAAACGACTTTCATCAACAGAAGTATATGGTTTTAATCCTGTAGCACTTCGTTTTATTAGCATTATATCTGCCGATTTCCCAAAAGCTGCTCCCGACCAATAGGTTAATCCTTGACCGAATTGTGCCTGATAATCTCCAAAACCTAATTGCTTAATTTTTCCTTGATTTTTAATAAAAAAGTGCCCTGAATAAAAATCAAACCCATTCTTTTGAGTTCCATTAAAAAATTCTTCTCCAGCATCTTTTTCTGCTGTAAATCCTATACTTAAATGGTTGCCATATTTAAAACGATATCGTGTATACAATTTTGCCTCACTTCCTATATATCTAGAATTAGGACTTGCCGCTAACGCAGAATCTGTTGAAGGACTAAATCCCTTTTTCTGTTCTAAAACATCAACATACCTTATAAATAATTGACTTTCTCCATTTTTAAGTAAATCATTAAATGATAATTGAGCAGTATTAACATCTGTAGAAACTTTAACAAAAGGCAGTAACAATTTAATCAACTCTTCATCAAAACTTTCAACGGTTTGCAACTCTTCTAAAGTCATTAATTTTCCATTCTCTTCTATATGCTCTAAAAGGTTATTAATTTGAATACTGGTTAAAATTCCAAGCTCTTCTAAATCGTCTAAATTTGCTCTATTTAAGTTTAAAGGATGATCAAAGTAATAAGATAATTGATCAAAAATAGTAGAATAATCTGCATCCGATTCTTCAGCATCTTCAATTAAATACTCTACCCTCTTTTCAATAATTTTATTCTTTTCGTCTTCTTTATTTTGAGCAAAAGACAAGATTGGAGAAAGGAGGAATATTAAAATAAAGTGTTTTTGAAAATTCTTGCTAAATAAACAACAAGACTCCTCAGCCATGGTCAGAATGAAATTCATTATACATTTACAATCATTCATTAAATACTTGGCGTAGAAGTTTTACTTGATTTTTTATTTCTCGTATAGATAATAGAAATGCCTGGGGTTACTCCCAATGTTTGATGGAATGAGGAAGAAAGATCAACTTTAAAATCTTTTAGTTGCATTCCAAAACCAAATGCATATTGAGTAGGATTGGTTGAGATACCTCCTCTCAAATATAAAATTTCAGTAATATGATACTCCAATCCTGCATTTACAACTGCATCCACATCTAAATCTTTTTCAGTAGAAACCGCTAACATTACTTTTTTAGAAAAATGATAATCCAATCCTAATTTCATAATAGTTGGTACACGTTCGTTGTTATACTCTGCTAATTTAGATCGATTGGGATTATATACATGAACTCCAAGCGATAATTCTTTACTCAACTTAGCAATTAATCCAATAGCACCGGTTATAGTTGTTTTACTCCCATACTCTTGAGTTAAGCTTGTATTTAAATAATTCATTTGAACTCCTATTGAAAATTTATTTCCAAATCGTTGCCCATAAGATAGTCCTGCTTTAGTCTCTGAATAAGCTGTATAACCAAACGAAGCTATACTTATTCCAAAAGATCCTTTCTTTACTGGCAAAACAAAAGCACCGGCCTTGTAACTGGTTTCTTTCAATAAAAATCTATTTTCATAATAAATTCCTGCAGCAATATCTTCCATAAACCCTAATCCTGCTTGATTATTTTGTGATGACCAAACATCTGACAGTGTTACATTATAACCTCCTAAAGCAGCCGATCGCGCTCCAATAAAATCGTTACCGACTTGTGCATTACAGATTTGAAAAAGAAGAGTAGTTAATACTACTAACACACCCGTGATTTTGTTTACATTAGAAAATAGCGGACAGAATCTGACTCTATCAAGAAGGGGAAAATTTAGTAGATTATTTCCCATTTTTAATTTTATTCCAAGTATTATACATTGTATCTTGTTTTGGACGATTTTCCTCTTCAACTCTTAATGGTTCACACTCTTTTAAAGTTTCATTACATTCGGCTGCCAACTTTTGGTACAATTGGGTGCCTTTGGTTTTCCAAGCAATCATTTCATCAGAAACCTGCTTTATGATTTTTGCAGGATTACCAACCAATAAGCTTCTATTCGGAATTTCCATTTTAGCTGGCACAAAACATAAGGCTCCAATAATACATTCATCTCCCATAACAACATCATCCATAACAACACTGTTCATACCAATCAAACAGTTTTTGCCAATGACTCCACCATGTATTATTGCTCCATGTCCTATATGAGCTCCTTTTCTTAAAATGGTAACCGTACCAGGAAACATATGTACTGTACAGTTTTCCTGAACATTACAGCCATCCTCAATAATTATTTTACCAAAATCGCCACGAATTGCAGCACTTGGACCTATGTATACATCTTTACCAATAATTACATTACCAGTAACTGCTGCCAAGGGATGGATAAATGCTGATTCATCTATTACAGGTTTAAACCCGTTGAATTCATAAATTGCCATATATTTGTTCCTTAAAATGTAAATATAATCAATCTTTTGATTGCAAAATGACACGATTTAAACAAGCTCTTCTCACTATTACAGCAGTAGCTTGCTCTATATTAAGTCAAGCTCAAAATCCTTCTAATTTTAAATTAGGAGAGGAGGAGTTAAGTGGGATTGACATCTATAACATACTTCAAGATAAAGATCAGAACTATTGGTTAGCAACAGATAATGGCCTAATAAAATATGATGGATATACATTTAAAAAAATTCCATCAGTAAACGCGTTAAGTACTTCCGTTTTTGATCTTAAATTAGATTACGACAATGATTTGTTTTGTAAAAATCTTAGTGGCCAAATATTTAAAGTTGTAAATGATTCTAGTAAAGTTTATTTTCAAATCCCAGACAGTTTAATTGCTTCAGAAATATGTTATGCTTTTGATAATTTGAACAAGCTAACTATTGCCAGTAATTCTATTTTTTCCGTTAATAAAAATAAAGAAATTTCATTTATCTTACAAAAAAAAAGAACCGGAAACCGCTTTTATCAACTTCTACAGTTAAAAGATAGTAGTCTCATTACTCATAATGTAGGTCGTAAACAATTTATTAAAATCAAAGCCAATACTCATCAATTAACTTCAATTAAGACTTCAGGATTTGATTACACCATTCAGGCTATATATTTCAATAATAAACTGCTCTACTTTGATAAATCGACAGGCAAGTTTTTAAAACGAAATGATAATTATTTCGAAATAGATCCTAACTTTTCTATTACTGAAAACAAACCTGAATTAATTCGCATTCATAGTGATAGCAACAATTTATGGGTAGCTCAATTATCTGGAGGGATTAAAGTTTTTAACAAAGAACTTAGCCCATTATTTAACGGTAATACTTTTTTTAAGAATAATATCATATCCTCTTTTTTTAAGGATAATGAAGGAAACATACTATTAGGAACTTTTGGGCAAGGTCTAATTGTTATTCCAAACATTAACATGACAGATATTAAAACACCTGATGCGAATGCAAAAATTACACGAATTACCTCTACACCAAACAGTACTATGTTTTTTGGAACTCAAGATGGAAAAATATTTAAAAAAGATAAAAATCTTTCGCCAGAAATATTAAAAAAATCAGGGAACAAACATGTTGAATTATTACACTACATCAATCAAACTAACGAGCTTCTTATTTTTGACAAAACTCCAATTTTATTTAATCTTAATACAGGTAAAAAAAGTAAAGTTCTTTCAGGTGCCGTAAAAGATGTCGAACAAATATCTAAAGAATCCTACATAGTTGCATCAAACGATGGAGTGCATTATTTAAAATTAAATAAAACTAGTTCAGCAACTACAAAATATTTATATCAGTTTACAGAACGAACAAATTGCGTTAATTTCAACCCAACTTCTCAAAAAATTTATGCCGGAAATTCTCAAGGATTAAAAATTGGAACAGAAAAGGAAGCTCACTTTTTTAAACTTAAAGGCCTTCCTGTAATATGCAGAGATATTTTATATTTTAATCAGAGAATTTATATTACCACAAAAAAAAATGGTGTTTTAATATTTAAAGACGATCAATTAATAGATAATTGGACAACTGATAATTATTTAATTTCCAATTCACTAACCCATATAAAATCTTATGAAAACAAGATTTTATTAGCTACAAATTTAGGTATTCAAATCCTTAACGAAAAAGGAAAACACTTAGCTACAATAGACAAATCTCAAGGCCTTTATGCTAATCGTATTATTGATTTTGAAATTCAAAACAATATGCTTTGGCTTGTTCATCAAAAAGGTCTTCAAATGATTGATATTAATTCATTGTCACAATTCAACCATAATCCCACAATAAAACTTAATAATGTAATTGTTAATGATTCGATCTTTCCTAAAGATAATTCTTCATTTTCTTACAGCCAGAATAAATTTCAATTTTTTGTTTCTTCTAACAGCATTAAATATAAAGCTGAAATTAAATATCATCACCAATTAGTTGGAATTGATAATGGATGGCAAACAAACAATTACTCTGAAAATAAAATTGAATACAAATCATTACCTCCAGGAGATTACACTTTTAAACTAAAAGCAAAATGTAGAGATAGTGAAAGTAAAACTATTGATTTTAAATTTACGATTACCCCTCCTTTTTGGAACACTTGGTTGTTTTATCTAGTTTGTATTTTCACATTAATAACTCTCTCCTATCTTATTTTTAAGCGTGAAATAAAAAAACAACGAAAAAAACTACAGCTTAAAAATGAATTAAACACTTCAAAACTCATTGCTATTCAATCGCAAATGAACCCTCATTTCATCTTTAATGCAATTAACTCAATTCAAGATTTAATACTTAAAGGAGATATTGATAATTCATACAATTACATTATTAAATTTGCTAAACTTGTTAGACAAACGTTAAATTTCTCTGACAAAGAATTTATTGATATTGAGGATGAAATAGAACTCTTAAAAATTTATTTAGAACTAGAAAAATTACGGTTTAAGGATGATTTTGAATACTCTATTACTTGTAGCGTTGAGGACATTAAAGTACCTCCAATGTTAGTTCAGCCATTTGTTGAAAATGCTATAAAACATGGATTATTACACAAAGAAGGGTTAAAGAAATTAAGTATTCATTTTAGTGAAAATGGAATTCTTCAATGCTCAGTTATAGATAATGGAATTGGAAGAAAAAAAGCGCAAGACATAAAAGCTAGGCAACAAAAAAACCATCACTCCTTTTCTGTTAATGCAACTAAGAGTAGATTTAAAATTATGAAATCTCATTACAAACAGGATTTAGGGCTATCATTTGAAGATTTAGAATATAATGGAAGGGCTTCAGGAACAAAAGTGATAATTAGTATGCCTTTTAAACAGGACTATTAAAGCCATTGCTAAAAAAAATGCGCCATTGCTAAAAAAAGTAGATACACAATCAATTAAGTTTTTACATTTGAATTGTGGAAACAAAAATTAAAGCAATAATTGTTGATGATGAAGAGAGTGCAAGGAATGTGCTTTCTAATTTAATTACTCGTTTTTGCCCTCAAATCCAAATTACAGCTACCTGTACTAATGTTTTAGAAGCAGTTGATGCTATAAAACAACATCAACCTGATGTAGTTTTCTTAGATATTGAAATGCCCAACTATGCTGGGTACGAAATTGTATCTTTTTTTTCTGAGATAAATTTTGAAATCGTTTTTGTTACTGCTTATGATCAATACGCTATTAAAGCATTTGAAATTTCGGCAGTAGATTATATTTTAAAACCTGTAGAAATTGATCGATTAAAAGAATCTGTAAAAAAGCTATCTGTAAAGGCTGAATTAAAAAACAACCAAGAAAGTTATAAGGCTTTAACCGAAAATTTAAAAACAGATGGTATTTCTAAACTTGTAGTAAAAAATAGCCAAGGTCAATCAACAGTAAATACAAGTGATATAATTGCTATTAAAGCACAAGAGGCGTATAGCTGCATTCATACTTCGTGTGGAGATTTTTTAATGAGTAAAAATTTAAAACACTTTGAAAATATTTTAACTAAAAACACTTGTTTTTTTAGATCACACAAATCCTGGCTAATTAATACTAGCAAAATAAAATCTTACTCAAAATCAAAATTTGAGATCTATCTTGAATCAAATATTACCGCGAGGTTATCTAAATATAAAAAGCCTGAATTTGAAATGATTTTATTGTCAGAATAAAATGAAACCTTTTACTATTTTACTCCTACTTTTAATTCTATTTTCTTGTAAAAATGACGCCTCTTTAACTATTAAAAAAACTTCTATAAACATAGATCCAATTAAAGCTTTTACAAGTCTAGAAGAAGAAATTGAAAGTAGATGTCATTATGACCAAGATTGGGAAATATTTA
>CEWR01049842.1_pt1 | contig 11799 bp, 14 predicted proteins | sample 356321 | NCBI WGS metagenome assembly CEWR01 (sample SAMEA2621551, study PRJEB7988) | marine metagenome | biome: marine biome (ENVO:00000447); feature: mesopelagic zone (ENVO:00000213); material: "saline water (ENVO:00002010), including plankton (ENVO:xxxxxxxx)" | depth 790 m
GCAAGGCCATCAGTTCCATATTCCTCGCCAAAGAGTTCGGAGTTGAAGTCTGGGCTGCAGATCTCTGGGTCAAACCCACCGAGAATTGGGAGCGGATTCGAGGAGCTGGTCTGGATGGGTAGGTCTATCCGATCTACGTTGAGGCGCGCTCGTTGCCCTTCGCTCACGACTTCTTCGACGCCATCGTCAGCCTGGACAGCTACCATTACTACGGCACCGACTTTGGCTACCTGGAGTTTCACATCCTCCGGCATCTGAAGCGGGGAGGGCAGATTGGAATCGTGTCGCCTGCATATCCAGTCGAAATTCCGTTGCCGTCCCCAGAGCATCCAGGAGACGACTGGCACTGGATGAACTCCGTGGACTGGTGGGAACGACACTGGAACCGCTATCCAGAGTTGGATGTCGAACACTGCAAGGCGCTGCCTAACGGTTGGCAATCATGGGTCCGCTGGCACGAGTTATGCCTGGGACACGGCAGGCGTGACGATTGGGCAGAGTCTGAAATTCGGCAGTTGAGAGAGGACGAAGGCCGTTATCTGGGCTTCGTTCGGATGGTCGGGCGGCGAACCTATGAAATGACGCTAATTGGCACAACTTCAACTCCAGAATAGCTTGCCATAGCCAGGAATGGGCCAGCATGAAACGGTTGCTTCAAGTTGGCCCATTCTGAATTGGTGACTTTACTCTCGCATAGGCGGAAACACCGCTCCTTCGTAAGGATTCGCAGCAGCGACTTCTTCGTCCAGTTCTATCCCCAGGCCCGGTTTGGTGGACGGGATGATGTAGCCGTCCTCCCATTGGATCGGTTCTTTTAGGATTTCGGAGTAGAAGCCGTCGAATTTCTCGATGCTCTCTTGAATGAGGAAGTTAGGGCTGCACGTTGCTATCTGGATGTTGGCCGCTGCCTCCAGCGGGCCGCAGTAGAGATGCGGGGCTATCTGCGCATAGTGGGCCTCGGCCATTCCAGCGATCTTCTTGGCTTCCAGGATTCCTCCGACCCTTGCCAGCGCAGGTTGGAGAATGTCTGCGCCCTGATTTTCCAGCAATTCAGCGAATTCGTACTTGGTGGACAGCCGTTCACCTGTTGCGATGGGGATTGTGGTGGAGTGGGCAACCCGGGCCATCTCCTTTGTGTTCTCTGGAGGAACAGGTTCCTCGAACCATAGGGGGTCGTACTGCTCAAGGCGTCGCGCCAGTCGGATGGCGCTGGATGTGGTCATCTGCCCGTGCGTGCCGATCAGCAGGTCGCATTTGTCCCCCACGGCCTCGCGCATGTTCTTGGTGACAAGCTCGGCGTTAGACAATGCCTCCAGGGATAGCTGGCGAGGGTCGAAGGCAGACATCGGCATCACGGGGTCGTATTTGACACCGGTGAATCCCATCTCAACGTACTGGGCTGCGCGTTTGGGCGCGCGTTCCGGGTCTCCGAATATGTTGCCGACGGCTAACGTGTCCGGGTCGTTCTCATCAACAGGGGGCGGGTAAAGGTATGTGTAGGAGCGCAGTTTCTCGTGAACCTGCCCTCCCAGCAGATTGTAGATTGGCTGATCCACGGCCTTGCCGATGATGTCCCAGCAGGCGATCTCGATGCCGCTCAGCACTCCCTGGGTCGTCAGGTCCGGGTGCTGGGCGTATCCCCTGGAGTAGATGATTCTCCACATGCGCTCGATCTGGAAGGGGTTATGCTCGTAGACGCACTGTTCAAAGGTGTCATGGATAAGCTCTGTAACTCTGTGAGGGCCGAAAGGCACTCCATAGACCTCTCCAAAACCCTCGATTCCGGTGTCGGTCGTCAGCTTAAGAAACACGAAATACGGCCCCCCATGATGGGGAGGCGGATTGGCTACAACGTAGGTTTTGAGGTCTTTTATCTGCACCGGCTGACTCCTCCTGTGTCTGACCGTATCGTCCCAATTAATATGTAAGCTCACTGTATCCGGTTGGCTGGGATGCCTAAATGAAAAAATGTCGCCTCGTCGTAACTCTTTTCGTTTCAGAGTTGAGTTTTTTCACTCCACGCCGGGTCCGAAGTGAAAGAGTTTGCCATCGCCAGCTTGCGTTCCGGTGGCAGGAATGAGGCTTCAATGCCGTTGAGTATGAGAACGCGAATCTCATCGGGAGTGAAGCCGAAGTTGGACTCCAAAGCCTGGAACTCCTGCACCATCGAGTTGCCGAACATCACCGGGTCGTCGGTGTTTATCGTGACCATCAGCCCTCGGTCAAAATAGTCTCGAACGGGATGTTGTTCTATGGATTCAACGACACGGGTGGCGACGTTGGACAGAGGGCACATCTCGATGGGGAGGCGGCTTACGGCCAGATATTCGAGCAAGGGTTCGTCCTCTAAGGCGCGGGTTCCGTGGCCGATGCGCTCGACTTCCAGCGTTCGTATGGCTCCCCAGATGCTGTCTGCGCCAGCCGCTTCTCCCGCGTGGGCGGTCGTGTGGAATCCCATCTCTCTTGCGGTCGAATACACCTCTCGAAATATCTCTGGCGGGTACAGATGTTCCGAGCCGCCGATTCCGATACCGACGACGCCCAGCGATTGAACCTCGGACAGCTCGGACAGCACGGTGGCGGCGTTTTCGGCCCCAAGGTCCCGCACGAGGTCAGGTACTAGCGCGACCTCTACGTCGGACACGCGGTTCAGGCCTTGACGCACCGCTTCGATAAGTCGGCCTGTCTCCAGCCCTATCGACAGGAACCGTGATGTGGACAAGAACGCCTCGACGTATTGAATGTTCTGGCCCTCCAGACTACGGGCCACCGCTTCGGAGAAGAACGCGAAGTCGTCGTACTCTCGCAAAAAGCCGTTCTTCCAGGTCCAGGTTTCTAGAAAATGTGAAAAATCTCTGAACCGGAATCGGTCTTTCAAGGACTCCATATCAGGGACATCTGGGTCGCCGTCGTACTTTCGGATAAGCTCCCAGAGCGCGTCCAGAGGGATTGAACCCTCCAAGTGGAAGTGCAGTTCGACTTTTGGAACACGCTGATACCAGTCCGCGAGGTGACCCTCTCCTTCGGCGTCCGTTTGGTCTGTAGTATTGTGCATGAAGTTGCTCCTTCGGTTCGGATGCGCCTATTGGCACCGATATATCGTGATTCGGCGTTCGAGAGTCAGGGACGGACAGACCTCGGGTTGCTTATCGTCCAAAAGACGAGGAACAGAACGCCTGCGATGAAGAAGACCGCGCTGACCATAAGAAGTGTCTGCCACGGAGGGACGATTCCGCCGGTGTTGGGAAGGCTAGGAGCAGCCTCCAGAATTTCGAAGGTTTGATTTGGCTCCACCTGTTTAAGTTCAACAACTATTCCGCTGGGGAACTTGACTGTTATGTCCGTGCTGGTGGCTTCTCCAAGCCCAAAATCCGCTGAAAGACTGTCCTGGGCGTGGCGGCTGGAAGCGGTGGTGATCTCGCGGACCTGAGTCACCTCTTCGCCGCCGATCGTTGCCACTGCGGTCACTTTGGCTCCAATAGCGTTTCGATTGCTGATGGTCCCAACAGGTTTGAGGACCAGGAAGTTATTATCAGCCCCGTTGCTATGAAAAAGCCAGTTGGGCGTGATGGCGAAGTTCGCCACAAAGATGTCCAGGTCGCCGTCATTATCATAATCGGCGATGGCTGCGTCTCTGCTGTTGCCGAGAACGCCTCCCCCTCTGCTTGTGCTTGAAAGGGTCGCCTTCGTTCGAGAATGTGCCATTTCCGTTGTTTATATAGAGCAGGTTGGGAGATTCGACAGTCGTCACGTGCAGGTCCAAATCGCCATCGTTGTCCAGGTCAGCCCAGGAAGCCCCGATGGATTTACGATCAAGAATGATGCCCGAGTCTCTTGTCACCTCGATAAACGTGCCATCGCCGTCGTTCCGGTACAGAGGATTGGTGCGTGATAGATTGGCCAGAAACAGGTCGGCGTCCCCGTCATTGTCGTAGTCGCCCCAGGCAACACCTTCGCTGTTCGCAGGAAATTCGTTTTGAGGGTAGTCAATTCCCACCTCAGGAGCAACGTCTGAGAACGTGCCGTCGGCGTTGTTCCTGTATAGCTGGTCGGGTTGACCGCGATTGGCAACGAACAAATCCATGTCGCCGTCGTTGTCATATTCGGACCATCCGACTCCTCCGTCGCTATCGCTGAAATCATCGACGCCTGCTTCGAGCGCTACGTTGGTGAAGGTGTCATCTCCGTTGTTTTTAAAAGCACGTTACCAGCGTGCGGGAACTCAGCTAGCTCGTCACGCCACATGCTGCCGCCGGGATTGTACCCTTTTGCTGGCGGTTTATCCAGGTTTCCAACGTAGAATCTAGGTCTCCGTCGTTGTCATAGTCGCCCCATGCCGCGCTCGCCGCCTCTGAGAAGCGGGTTCACAATGCCCACCGATTCTACGACATCGGCGAACGTGCCATCGCCCAGGTTTCGGCACAGCACGTCCGGGCTGTCGGTGAAGGGGACGAACAGGTCTATCAGCCCGTCGTTGTCATAGTCGCTCCAAGCGTCGCTGTACGGGCAACCCTGGTAAATCTGGTTGGATTCCTGTGAGATTTCAGAGAAGCTCAGACGGGACGCTAGGTTGCGAGGATCACCCAGAGATGGCGGTTGTATTATCGTCTGCGCTCACAAGGCTGTAGAGCCCCATAAGCGACGAGATCAACGCGATGATTGCTGCCACCGGCCAAAGGTTTAGACGGAGCAATGGGTCAAAACATTCGTGATGGGTCTGGCTCACTAACCAGTTGATTTCGGTGTTCTCGCGGATGTAAGTATCTACATCATACCGGTCAGGATTACCTTGAAAAATCCAGTGGCTCACAGCTCAACTCATAGATAATCGGTTGACACATACAGGTTTTTCTGGAAAGAAGTCGCTCGTTCACGACGACGAAGCACCCTGGCCGGGTTTCACATCAGCCTCAAATAGACTGCGGGTTCCGAACTTACCGAGCGTGTTAGTAAATTGGATTGGATTCCGTGAGAGCGCGATGTTGAGCGACCCGGATATCTTGTTTCTTAGGCAGTGTTACGCTCGCGCTGTTTGGGCGCTCTGGCTTATATGACGCCGGATGACACAAGGCCTTCCAACTCAGTGTCGCTGATGCCCAGGTCCTGACCGTACACCTTCTTGTTGTGCTCGCCTAATAGTGGCGCGCGTCGGGTCTGCCACGGTGTCTTGCTGAACACATAAGGCCGACCGGGATATACGAAGCTCTGACCTATCTCGGGATGCTCGACCTCCTCGAAAAACCCGCGTTCCCAGAGATGAGGGTCGTCCAGCGTTTCGTCGGGCGAGCGAACGACTCCCCACGGAAACTTGCGCTCCTGGGAGCCTCGGTAGATGTAATCCGCGGGGTGAGACGCAATGAACCGGCGCAGAACGTCGTAGGCGTGAGACACTTCAGGGCCGCTGCGGGTCCGCATGGCGGCCATGTCCAGGTATTTCTCGTCTGTCAGGTCCTCAGCCATGTCTTCCGAATCCATCCAGGTAACGAGAGTGCGCCAGGCGTGAAGGCTGGTGAACACCGCGAACACGTTGACGAATTTACCGTCGCTGGTGGCGCACAGCGTTTTGGGAGTGGAAGCGACTCCGTGATGCCTGCCCGTCTGACGATGGACCACATCGCCGTTGTACATATACTGGGGCATGGCGGCTTCGGTTGTGCATGAACATGCTTCGTGGATAGAGGCATCGACGTATTGGCCTTCGCCGGTCATGTCGCGCCAGTTCAAGGCCATCAGAGTGCCCATCAGCGCATAGTGAGCGCCGATCATGTATCCGTGGCCTCCACTGGGGCGGATAGGGGGCGAGCCAGGCACGTCGTCGTAGCCACAACTGTGCATCACGCCGCCCATCGCCAGAGCCACGATGTCAGAGGTCTTGTAGTCTCGATACGGGCCGTCCTGCCCGAACCCGGTTAGCGACGTCATGATGAGTTCGGGATTGTCGGCGTTGAGGCTGGCGTAGTCCAGCCCCAGGGATGAAAGGTAACCAGGATCGAAGCTCTCCAGCACAACGTTCGCTTTGGACGCCAGTTGCCTGAAAATGCTCTGACCGCCTTCAGACTCCAGGTTCAGTGTGATGCTCTCCTTAGAGGTGTTGTTCGCCCAGAAGTACAGGCTATACTCAGGGTCATCTTCGTCATTAAGAAAGGGGCCGATGCTTCGCGCTCTGGCTCCTGATGGCGGTTCGATCTTTATTACCCGCGCTCCCATATCGCCCATCAGCTTGCCCATCAACTGGCCCTTCTCGTCGCAAAGGTCCAGCATGGTGATATCTGACAGGGCGCGTTGATCGTCGTTCATTCTTGATTCCTCTGATGGTTAAGCGTTGATGATCTGATTAACAAAGCGCCTGGGTTCATAGCGCCGATGAATGCAAAATATTCAAGCGGTGGGCCGTTTGAGGTGGTCGGGGCATTTCGCCACCATGATATTCTGGGACTTGGCAACGTACACCGGGTTGCCGTCGTTATCCCATTCTCCGGGAATCATGACGATGTCGGTCACGATGAGACGCATGCGAAGCTCGGTGCCGTCGGCCAGTTGATAGTCATTCCACTCTTCGCGGTCCACCTTGAATGACACGTCGATTCCTTCGACATCTCTGCCCTGATAGTTGACTTTTACCACGGTGATCTACCTCGTAAGATTCTTGCGAGCGGGCCGATCGTCGACCGTGCAAAGATCAGAAAACCGCTTCCTCAGCCATCCGCGCTATCTCCTCGTCGGGCGTTCCCAGAAGCTGATGATAAACGTAGTCTGCGTGTTCGCCTAATAGAGGCGACGGGAGCCGGAGTTCCCAGGGGGACTTGGACAGGTTCATAGGTTGTCCTTCGAACCGCGTGTTGCCCATTTCGGCGTGTTCGGTCTCGCGTATGAAGTCTCGGTGTCGAAGCTGCGGGTCCTCGTCAACTTTCTCCTTCGGAGTCTGGACCGCGCCTGCCGCAATTCCTGCCGCCTGCAGCGTATGCATAGCCTCGTGAGGCGTGCGCTCGGTTGTCCATGTTTCGATGAGCATATCCAGATCGTCCTGATGCTGGACGCGGCTTTCATTGGTTGCGAACCTGGTCGCGGTGGCCCAATCGGGCGTCCCTAACGCATCGACGAACGCGGCCCACTGTTGGTCGTCGAATATGGAGATGACACACCATCGATCGTCTCCCTTGCATCGATAGGTGTTGTGGGGCGCCACCGCAGGGTTGGGAGACCGATTGCCGGGAGGGTTTCCTTTCTGTCGATATTGCCGTCCGTTGACCGTCTTTTCCAAAATGGCAGTGCCAGTCAGTGGGATGCCGGATTCCACCTGGGACAGGTCCAGCCATTGGCCTTCGCCGGTCTTGTTCCGGTGGTGGAGGGCCATCATGCAGGCCATCGCTCCGTAGTAGCCTGCGGTGTGATCCATGTAGGAAAACCCCCAGCCTGCGGGATCTTCCCCCGGAAGGCCGGACATGTATGTGAGACCGGACAGAGCCTGAGCCGTAGGGCCCCAGGTCGTGAAGTGCTGGTCCGGCCCGCTGTGACCGAAACCCGACAGGCTCAGGTAGATAACGTCCGGTCGAATCTTGCGTTGCTCCTCGTAGTCTAGCCCCCAGCGTGACAACACGCCGGAGCTGAAATTCTCGACCACGATGTCGGACACCGAGATCAGTTCACGCAAAAGCTCCATGCCGTCCGGGTGCATCACGTTCAAAGTGACGCCCAGCTTGTTGCGATTAAGGTTATTGAATGTCCCGCTGACGTTCGGACTGTTTCCCATCCCTACCGACGGGGTGTTTCGCATGTAATCGAGGGTCTGGTCGTACTCGATTCGGATTACTTCGGCCCCGAAATCGGCCAGCATCCGCGTGGTCGTCGGTCCTGCCACTATCCATGAAAAATCCACAACCCTTACGCCATCAAGCGCATGCTTTCGCATCTGGTCTCCTCTTGTGTCATCTGCTTATGTGTCCTCAACTGGCGCGAGAGGATTCCAAACTCGTCTTCGCGCCAGACGAATCGTATATCTGTGGTGGTGTCGAGTCAACAGGAAATAATGTCTGCATCGGCAAGAGGGGTTGCACATTCCTGTTGTAGATGGCACGATAGTGCAATGAAGATCGGCGAATTTGAAGTCAAGGACGACGCCCCTGAGATGCGGAACACCGTCGCAATCGCGATGCTCCGCCCGTGGATCGACGTCGGCAGAGTCGGAACGCTGACGTTGACCAAGTTGGAACGTCACATGCAGGCCAAGGAACTGGGCAGGCTCGCGACTCCGGGCAACTTTTTCGATTTCACCCGTTACAGGCCGCGTATGCGGATGGTCAACGGCCAGCGCGTGTTCACCACGCCCAACAGCATCGTCCATCACGCCCATGATGAGACCACCGACAGGGACTATCTGTTCCTGCATATTCGTGAGCCTCACGCATTGGGCGAGACCTACTGCGATTCGATTGCCGAATTGCTGACTCATTTCGACGTCACAGAATACTGCCGAATCGGAGGAATGTACGATTCGGTGCCCCACACCCGCCCACTGATGGTCACAGGCACTCTCACGGACGAGCAGGAGGCGAAGGCTAAAGGCCTCGTTTCCCAGAGGCGCAGCACATACCAGGGTCCGACCAGCATCGTGAACCTGGTCACCGAGCGCATGATCGAGAAAGAGGTGGACACCACCAGTCTTATGGCCCACCTGCCTCAGTACGTTCAACTTGACGAGGACCACATGGGCGCCGCCCGGATCATGCAGATTCTGTGCGCCATGTACGACCTGCCGAAGTCTCTGGCCGACACGTCCAGAGGCGAACAGCAGTATCGCGACATCAACAAGGCTGTCACGGACAACTCCGAGGTCAGTGGGTTGATCAGTCAGCTTGAGGCGTACTACGATCGAGTGCTGGCGAACGCCAGCGAATCCGATGAAGAGCAACCGGACGATGAAGACACCCAGTCACAGTTCGCCCCTGACGTCGAGCGTTTCCTTACCGAGATGGGGGAGAGGCTTGAGCAAGAGGAAGAGGGCGATGACCTCGACGACGACGAGGTCGAGAGCGGCTAGGCTCATAGACACCTCATGGTCTCCTCTCGGATATAGTCTCGAACGTCCTGTGGTAGATGGCCCGCGTCACCAGCCTGCGCGTTTTCGATAATTCGCTCCGGGCGTGATGTCGCAGGAATCGCGACACTCACCCGCCGGTCCGACACCACCCACGCTAACAACGCCTGCGCCCACATGCTGAGTCCGAACTCCTTTAACGGCTCTACGCTCGGCTGTCTTCGCAGTTGGCGGAGGAATCGACCCTGACCCAACGGTTCCATCACTATGACTCCGATTCCCAACTCTTCAGCCAGAGGCAGCATCTCTTCAGTGCATGCCAGATTGCCGATGTTGTATGGGACCTGCACAGAGCCAATACGCCTTGATCGCATGATTCGCATCATCTCAGGAAATGCGCTGGTCGTGTAGTGAGTGATGCCGATCACACTGATACGACCCTCGTCCTTAAGTCGTTCCAGCGTTTCCAGATGGGTTTGCCAGTCCAGCAGGTTATGTATCTGGAACACGTCGATGTGGTCGGCTTTCATAAGCTCGAAAGACTATTCGATCTGAGCCTCACCCTGCCGCCTGCCGCGAGTCCATACCTTTGTGGCAAATTGGAGATTCGCTTGCTGACCCATAGTTGTCCTGCCGATGACCTGTTCGGAGCGTCCGTACATCGGAGACGAGTCGATGAAAGTGACGCCGGTCTCGATGCAATTGGCTATTATCTTGTGCCTTGATTCAATATTTGTTTCCCGCGACACATCAAAACTGCGGAAAGTCCCCATACCCATGATCGGGACCCGGGCACCGCCCAGACTTCGATACTCTAATATACTCACTCCTGAACTTGACCAAAAGCTGAATGCTGATGGCTGACAACTGCGGCGCAACGATTATAATGGCATGGCTCAAGGAGAACACATGGATCTGCTGAACATCATTCGCCGGAATCAAAGCCCGGCGCCCTGGTCAGAGGACGAAAAAATTCCGTGGCACGACCCGGATTTCAGCCATCGTATGCTGGAGGAGCATCTGGCCCAGGATCACGACGCCGCAAGCCGACGCTCCGAGGTGAATCGAGGCGCACGTGCCCTAGATTCATGACGCCCTGCTTGGCAACGAATCGAGCAGAATACTCGATCTTGGCTGCAGTCCTGGACTTTACACCAACAGGCTTGCGAGTCTTTAGACACCATTGTGTCGGCATCGACTTCTCGCCGTCGTCCATAAGGCACGCTCGCGAGCGGGCGGCGGCCCGAAACCTGTCCAGCCAGTACCTCCACGAGGAGATCCGGACTGCTGAATATGGCACGGGCCATCATCTGTTGATGCAACTGTTTGGAGAGTTCAACGTATTCAGGCACGAGGAAATCGTAGATATGCTGGCCAGGGCTTACCATGCGTTGGTCCGAGGAGGCACGTTGCTTTTGGAACCGCATACCTTCCATGCCGTGAGAGCGATGGGGCAAGGAACTGCCGTTTGGTCCTCGGTGGATTATGGATTATTCTCTCTGAAGCCACACTAGTCACTGAAGGAGAGTTTTTGGGACGAGAACGCCTGGGCGGCGATGCAGCGATGCTACATAATCGACGCGGCCACAGGCGAGGTCTCGCGCTACGGGCAGACCATCAACGCATATGATGATGATGGTTACAGGCAACTTTTCGTATACGCAGGATTCTAGGATGTGACTATCAGCCCCTCAATGGGCGAAGACGAAGGCACCGAAGACCTGATAATCATTACCGCTACAAGACCAAGTTAGGAGCACCAGAGAATTGAACGAACGTGATTTCATCGGATACGGTCCCAATCCTCCGAAGATCGAATGGCCCGACGGCGCGCGAGTTGCTGTATCGGTGGTGGTGAACTATGAGGAAGGCTCGGAGTATTCCCTGCTGGACGGCGACCCCCACCGCGAGACCAACAGCGAGGTCCCGTCGCCACTGCCGCTTGATGAGCGAGACCTGGCTAACGAGTCCTTTTTCGAGTACGGTAGTCGTGTGGGCGTTTGGCGGATCATGGACATCCTGGGTCAGTATCGGGTTCCAGCGACCTTCTTCTGCTGCGCCCTGGCCTTGGAACGCAACCCGCAGGTTGGCCCAGAGATCGTTCGTCGAGGCCACGAGGTGTTCGGCCACGGATACCGCTGGGAAGAGTATTACAAAATGGACCGAGACACCGAGCGTGAAGCTATACGTAAGGCTGTCGAGTCCATCACTCGCACCACCGGAGAGCGGCCTTTGGGCTGGTACACTCGATACGGGCCCAGCCTGAACACGCGAGAGTTGGTGGTCGAGGAGGGCGGATTTCTATACGACTCCAACTCCTATGCCGACGACCTGCCGTACTACACTCAGGTGCATGGGAAGAAGTGGCTGGTAGTTCCGTACTCGCTGGAGGTCAATGACACCAAGTTCTGGCGCGGCGGCATGGTGAATCCGAAAGATTTTTACGACACAGCGCACAACACGCTGGAGTTGTTGCATTCTGAAGGAGCGACCAATCCCAAGATGATGTCCGTGGGTTTGCATTGCCGTATTGCTGGACGTCCTGCGCGGGCAGTCGCGCTCAAAAATTTCTTAGAATATGCTTGCAGCCTGCCCGGAGTATGGTTCGCTCGGCGCACAGACATCGCTCGCTGGTGGCTGGAGAAGTATCCGTAGGGATCAGGGTTTTAAGGAATCAGGTCGTCAGGGATTATCTCAGCAACACCCCTTTCCCCTCTCTACGGCCCAGCTATCAACCGAACGTATCTTCACCCAGCCCCTGATAA
>CEWR01158031.1_pt1 | contig 11794 bp, 8 predicted proteins | sample 356321 | NCBI WGS metagenome assembly CEWR01 (sample SAMEA2621551, study PRJEB7988) | marine metagenome | biome: marine biome (ENVO:00000447); feature: mesopelagic zone (ENVO:00000213); material: "saline water (ENVO:00002010), including plankton (ENVO:xxxxxxxx)" | depth 790 m
CCCAGCTCGGCACCGCCATGATCAAGGACGTTCAACCAGGCGAAGGCACTCGGGCATTGCATCGCGACGACAACTACCCGATCCAGCACCCGCACCCACCGCTTATCGTCAATTCTCTTCTGGCCCTTGATCCGTTCAACGATGAAACAGGCGGCACATGGGTGGTCCCCGGCAGTCATACCTGGAGCGGCCAAGTATCAACCGCCGCCGAACACGTTACGGTCACCATGGAGCCCGGATCCATAGTGCTATTCAACGGCGCTCTTTGGCACGGGCACGGGCCCAATTACACGGCGGACCAAGCACGCCGAGCGCTTAACTTGCTCTACAACTGCTCTTGGCTAAGGCCCTGGGAGGGCGAGCACCTCGGCATCCCTGAAAACGAGTGGAACTCGTTACCGCCAGCAGTGAAAGCCATTCTATAAAGCGCCGCTCGTTTAGTCAGGTTCGCCTCGGTCTGAGTTACGACATAATTCGCTCGTGGTTGTCGTTCCACGCCCGTTTCGTAGCGAAGACGAGAGGACGAAACAGCATCAACTGCTGGACCAGGAAATGTGGGCGATGGCTGAAACTGGCCTAATTACCTCTTCTTGGGGCGAATCGTTCGGATACGAGACCAATCTAACTCGAAGACTAGGGATGAGTTGAACCAACCCCACTGTCGCTGCAGACCTTTGTGATCACAACGTCCGCGTCCGAAGACCCTGGCTAACGCGTAGTTCGAGTGTGTGAGCGGTTGCGGGCTGGGTGGCTAGGAATACCGCCGCGTCGGCTATGTCTTCCGCTTGAATCAGAGAATCGGGGTCTTCGGTTGGAAATCCTTCGCTTCGCATCTGCGACACCGTCGCATCTGGCAAAATGACGTGCGACCGGATCCCTTGCATCAGGTATTCAGCAACGAGCGTCTTGGTAAATCCCATGACGCCATGCTTTGAGGCGGCATACGCCGATCGATTGGCTGGACCCACAACGCCCGCGCCTGAAGATATATTGATGATGCAACCACTGCCCTGCTCGAGCATGGTGGGTAACGCGTATTTTGTGCAGAGGAACACGCCGCGCAAATTGACGTTCAGCACGTTGTCCCAGTCCACCGTGGGTAACTCGTGTACCGGCAATCGCGCAACAGCACCGGCATTGTTGACGAGAATATCGATCCGACCGAGCTCACCGACCGTGGCATCGATCAAGTCCCGTATCTGTTGCTCATCTGCTATGTCGCATGGAACAGAAAGACCGTCTATCTCTTGCGCCACCGCATCAATTTCTTCTTTGCTGCGCGCCGCACAGACCACTTTCGCGCCGGCTGCCGCGAAGGCGACCGCGATCGCCTTACCTATCCCCCGCCCTGCGCCAGTAACGATCGCGACCTTTTCATCAAGCTGCATGCCCATCTCTTCCCCCCACCACTAATGGCCCCAACATAGCACGCCGAAAAAGTTACATGGCGTGACCGGAGTTCGAATTCACCCCGTTGTACCAATTGCTACGCCAGACACATACGCGGGCTCAGCATGTCCTGTCACTACAGCCTCGAACGCGCGCTGACGACTAGAATAGCGAGCACCAAGTACATACCACCACCCAATGCGATTCCCGCAGCATCAAAATCGAACGCGCCCAGTAACCACCATCCGAGCAACGGGCCGGTAGCAGCCCCAAAGTCCATACACGTGATGAAATCACGAAAAGGCCCCGAGCCCCGCTGGCTTACGGCACCCGTTACCCCTGCCTGCAAGGCAGTACCGGACGCAAAAAACAGGACGGTTGATACAGCTACCAGGTAGACGCTGTACGCACTCGCAGCCAACAGCAACGCCATGCCGCCGAATAAGGTAAACCCCACGACGGTCGCTCTAACGCCAAATCGATCCGAGAGCCCTCCCAACCACGGAGCCGCCAGGGAATCGAGTACATAGCGCGCAGCAAGAACCGCGCCGGTTAGAGTCGCCGCCGATATCGTTGAGGCCGTGGTCCCCAAACGATCCGCGAGAACAGCGCCCAAGGTGGCCATCACAAGACCCGGGCCAACGACACCCAGGATAAATCCGATAACAGCATATATACGGACGTCCGCACTCGTCACGAGCGTTGCCGACGATTCGCTGACGAGCAAGGGACGATCGGGAAGCTTTGCTCGCATCGCGATAGGGATCGCAAGCAAGGATGCGCATGCGATAGCGGGCAATGCCGTCGAAAAACCCACCAGGTCGACCAACAACGCACCTCCGAACAGTCCGGTCACGGAACCCAGACGCGAAATTCCGTTGTACACGCCCATGGTCCTTCCCGAGACCTCGGCTGGCACATCCCGCATCACTTCGAGCACGCCAATGTGACGAATGAAGGACCAGGCCAAACCCCAGATTAATCGGGCCGCCAAAAGTACCGTGAATAGGGAGGTAAAGACGTACATGGCGGTTGTGAGAGAGCCCAACAAGAGCGCGCAAGCGAACAAGAGATCGGATCGAAAACGCTGCGTCATGCGGTACGCAAAGTGATTGGTTATGAGCCGAATCCAACGATTGACCGAAAGAATGAGGCCAACTTCGATCGGTGCCAGACCCAGTTCTTCAAAGTAGACGGGCAAGACCGAATAGAGAACTTGGTCCCCCAGCAACGAAAACGCCGTCGCAACGCCGATGAAAACAACGGTTTTTGAAGGCTGTCTTATGGGCATTGACGGTTTTTTATCTGAACGACCATCATAAAAGCTGCGACCGCCGGGAAGCGAGGTATGTCAATTCGGCGACAAAAAACTACGAAACGACCCGTTTTCCTTCCCTCAATAAGGGTATCGGCGCTTCCCAATCACCTATCGGTAGTACGTGCGACACCAATCCCGGACCCGTAGGAGACGCGTCTTCGAGCCAAAGATGAATCGCAATCGCCGGGGGTTCGTGAACGATGTTGAGTACCCTATCGGCGCCCATGTCGAGTCCAAACGGGTAACACGTGGTAGGCCCGGAGGAGGCAATCGTGCCGCCAAAACTGGTCGTGATCGGACGGTGGATATGGCCCGCAAGTACACGAACCACTTGCGCGTGTTGCTTAAGGAGTTCGGCAAACTGCAACCCTCCACGCAGTAGTCCTTTCGCCGTGGTACCGGTCATGCCACTGTAAAATGGCGGGTGATGCAGGGCCACGATGGTCGGTTGTTCACCGGCATCATCCAAACGGTCGCTCAACCAGTTAAGTCGGGCCGGGCAAAGCTCTCCCGGCGTCTCGTCCTCGATCACGGAATCGCAACAAATCAAACGCACGGGGAAGTCATCGATCACGTACTGCAAGAATTCGCCGTCCGTCGGCAGCATCGTTGATCCAGAAAAAACTTGCCTGAGCGCACCTCGTTCATCGTGGTTCCCGGGAATAAGTACGATGGGTACCTGCAACGGCTCGACGATTTCCCGAAAACGTTCGTAGCGCTCCACGTTACCCCGCGAGGCAATGTCGCCCGTATGGAGGACAAGATCCGGTAAAGGATCCATCGCGTTGATCACGGCCACGGCCTTCTCTAACGCGGTATTCGTGTTAAAGCGGCCGTAGACGAGTGAATCTGACGCATCCACGTGGGTGTCAGAGATCTGCACTAGAATCATAGGGAGACTCCGTTTGTTGGGGTTGACAGTGCGCTCGGCTTGTTCCTTTACTCTCCAAGATCTGACGCAACGGGGCAAGTGCCATGACCACAGGAAAGTGCTATTGCGGTGCCGTAACTTATCAAATCGAAGGCGATATCGATTACATCGTTCACTGTCACTGTCGCAATTGTCGGCGCGCCTCGGGAGCCGCGTTTTACAGCGCCGGCTTTCTCGCAGCATCGCAATTTTCAATCACGTCGGGCGAAGCGAGAGTTCGCGAATTCAATTTTCCCGAGAATCCCGACGGTGCTCGTTGCTTTTGCGGTACGTGCGGCGGCCGCTTGTATATCCGCCTACCGATGCCCGGGCTGATCAACATCGCCATCAACACGCTCGATCAAGAGCCCCGTGAGGACATTGGCATCCACATCAACGTCGAATCAAAAGCTCCATGGGACGAAATCCCCGAGGGTCGTGACCAGCACAACGCGTTTCCACCCGACATGCTGACCCACCTGCGAGCGGTGATGCATAACGAGTAAGTCGCTACAACAGACCCTTGATGCCTATCCAAGGCCTAGTACGCGAGCCATTATTTCTCTAAGCTCATTTTTGACTTAGCGCTTCGGAGACGTACCGGATGGAAATAGACCTAAGCCCTGAAGATTTCGAGTTCCGACAAGAAGTCCGCGACTTTCTTAAGGAAAACACGGCCAAACCCGGCGCCGATTACTCGCAATGGCGATTGGATTATTTTAAGAAAGCGGCCGCAAAAGGCGGCTGGGACGTGCCCAAGTGGCCGGTCGAGTTTGGCGGGCCCGGCTGGTCGCCGACGCAACACTACATCTGGGAACAAGAAACCGTGACCGCGTCATTACCTTGGGACATGCCGTTCGGCATCGGTATGCTTGCCCCGATCCTCATGAATTATGGTTCCAAAGAACAAATTGACCGGTTCTTGCCCGACATCCGCGAGCGCAACGTCAACTGGTGCCAAGGATATTCAGAACCCGGAGCGGGATCCGACCTCGCTTCGCTAAAAACCAAAGCCGTGCTATCCGATGACGGCACACACTACACCGTCACTGGCACGAAAGTGTGGACGACGATGGCACACATGGCCGACTGGATGTTTTGCCTCACACGCACCGACGATACCGGTATCAAGCAAGAAGGCATTACGTTCCTGCTCATCCCCATGAAACAAGACGGAATCGAAGTCACACCCATCATCACGCTCGGTGGCGCCCATAGTGTCAACATGGTGCATATCACCGAGGTTAAGGTCCCCGTCGAAAACCGCATCGGAGAAGAAGGCAAGGGCTGGACGTACGCCAAGGGCTTACTGCAACACGAACGGACAGGACTTGCCGGTATTTCTCGCTCCATCGTGGCTCTCGAGAACTTAAAGCGTCAGGCGCAGTCCGTACCCCGCGGCAACCGCACACTCATGGACGACCCCGCTTTCAAAAGCAAAGTTGCAGAACTTGAAATTGACCTGTTGGCGGTCGAATTCACGGAGCTGAGAAGCCTCGCAGCCGCGGCCTCAGGCGATGACCCAGGGCCCGAATCTTCGATTCTGAAACTTAAAGGCACCGAAATTCAACAACGTATCCAGAAGCTAACGGTCGAAGCCGGCGGTATTTACTCGGCAGCATGGGGTGTTCCCGTGGGACATAAATTTGCCCGCAGCGGCATGCAGGGATACCTCGGGGGTCGTGCTAACACGATCTATGGTGGTGCCAGCGAAGTGCAGAAGGACGTCATCGCGAAAAACGTCTTGGGGCTCAAGAGATCGTGAACTTCGATATTTCTGAAGAACAGCAACTGTTGCAACAGTCGGTCGAACGCTTCGTTAACGAAAACTACGATCTCGCCACTCGTCGAAAATTGGTCGACAGTCCACAAGGTTATAGCGATGACAACTGGTCCCAGATGGCGGAACTCGGATGGTTAGCACTACCGTTTGATGAATCGGACGGTGGTTTTGGTGGTAACCAAATCGACACCATGCTCGTCATGGAGCAGTTCGGGCGCGGCTTGGTCGTTGAGCCGTATTTCGCCAATATTGTTCTCGGTGGCGGCATCCTGAAACAGTCATCAAACCTCGAGCTAAAAACCTCGTTGTTGCCCGGCATCATCACTGGGGACGTACGTTTGACACTCGCGCACGCGGAAGAGCAATCACGTTTTGACCTAGACGACGTTGTCACGACCGCTCGAGAAGACGGCGATCATTACGTTCTCAACGGTAAGAAGTCCATGGTCCCGAACGCGGCCACCGCAACCCACGTCATCGTGTCAGCAAGAACGGGAGGGGGGCAACGGGACAAAGACGGTATCGTGTTGTTGCTTATCGATAGTGGTGATCTCGACGGTAACCATTTCCCGACGGTCGATGGCGGCCGCGCGTCCGAACTGTCGCTCGATAATGTTCGCGTTCCGGCCGAGCGGATTATTGGTGACTTTAACCTGCTGGCAAAGGCAGCCCAAGACGCCGTTCTCGCACTGTCTGCGGAGGCGTTGGGCTGCATGGAGGTTTTATACAAGAGCACCGTGGAATACACCCAGGAGCGCGAGCAGTTTGACCATCCGTTGTCTGATTTTCAGGTCGTACAGCATCGTATGGTCGATATGTTTGTGGAATACGAGCAATGCAAATCGCTGCTCTACCGCGCCACACTGGAAGCGGTCCAGGACGCGCCCACCGCCGCGCGAACATCGCACGCGCTAAAACATTTGATAGGTAAATCCGCGGGTTTCATCGGCGAAAACGCGGTTCAATTGCACGGTGGGATGGGCATGACCGAAGAATTAGCCATCGGACACTACTTTAAACGGTTGTTGGTCATCGAATCGCAATTCGGCAATACCGATTACCACCTGACGCAATTTGCGGACTAAGCCGAGCGTCGCTCAGGTACCAACTCCATCAGCGCTGAAAGTGTTTGATCAAGCGAGATCTGGGATTTTGCCGCTCCTGAAAAGTGGCCAATCCGCACCACCACTAGATCGCGGGATGGGACGATGATCGTTTTCTGACCGCCTGCGCCGGCCATAAAATACGCATCTTCTGGAACCGGCATCCTTGTGGCGCGTGGACCACGGTTCAACCAGAAGAAGCCTCCGTAGATCGGTCGGCCATCCGCGATCCAGCCCGGCGCCGGCGTGCTGACAAATTCTGACCAGCCTTCTGGCAACAACCGCTTGCCGGCCACCACGCCATCTTGCAGATACAAATTCGCCAGTCGCGCCCAATCCCGCGCACTAATGAACTCGTAGCCGTTGAGTAGAAAGTTCCCAAAGGGATCGGTTTCAAGTACCGCAGTGCGGACACCGATTTGGTCAAACAATGCATGCTGGGGGAACGCGTGGTAGTTCTCGCCACGAGATTCGACCGCCAGCCGTACTAAGTAATTCGCAAGTAATGGATCGCCATTGCGGTAACGCCCGACCTGACCAGGCGGCCACTGTTGGGACCGTGTCGCAGCGTAGTGATACGCGTCCACGCCGCCCGTGTAGACATACAAATGGTCCGGATATCCCTCCCTCGGGTCGTAATCGGGATCCATCATGGCCCGAAACCGCAACCCGCTCGACATTTGTACAATGTCGGCCACCCGGATCGATGCTCTAGTATCACCCCCCGATTGCCATTCTGGGATGGGTGCTGGCTGATCCAAGGCATATTTTCCTTCGTGTACGAGCAATCCGAGGAGCGTTGCCGTCAGACTCTTACCCATCGACCAACTCTCGAGCGGGGTCGTCAAATCGACACCATCGCCGTAACGCTCAGCGACCAACGATCCTTGGTGAGTGACCACCACCGCCGAGGTCATGCTCCCGTCGCCAAAGGCTAGATCCACGGCATTGGCGATAGCTTTGTGATCGAGGGGGCCCCGATATTCGTCAACCACGTCACCAAGGGGCCAGCGTTGCGTGTCTGCGGGCGGGAGGGTTGATTCAACGATGCTTGGCGTAAAAAAAACGTCGTCGGCTTCCAGCGGTATCGCGACAGCGCCCTGGCTACCACAAATCGTCGCGGTTCGGGTGACTCCGTTATCTAGGGCCACATGTACGCTCCGGGATTCAACATCGACGCGAATGTCCGTGACATGTGATCGATCTTCGTAAGGAGCGGTGAAGTAACCGTTATGTTGGGCCACAAACGTTGAATCGAGTCCCGCCAAAAAGACATTCGAACAGAGGACTTTGGCAAACCCGGCCCCAAAATGGGAGATAGGATCGCCCGGCGGTATGTCATAGTTGCCGCCTAAATCGAGCGCTTTCGCTCGCGTCAAGATGTCAACAGCATCTTCCACCGAATTCACCCAACGTAATTCCCCTCATCGTTCAATCCGCATGTTCAATGAGCTATTAACGGGCCGACGTCATCCGTTCGAACCATTCGCGTTTGCGAACAACTAAGATCTCTCGTCGATTAAACGCTCGAAAGCCAGTGTGCTTCAGCGCCGTCGAGTTCGCGATGGTGCAAACATCTGCTTGGTCTTGGTTGTAAGCACCGTCCTGTACTGCTCATAAAGCATGTACTGGTCGTCATCAAGAACCGTTCGCATCTCTTTATCCATTTTTCGGGCGTGTCGAGCAACGGCTTGTTTCATACGCCGTGGTATGTCGGATTTTTGTTGTTTCCTCATTGAGGCGTATTCAGATATTGCTGCATCTAAAAAGTCGGCAACGGCGCCACGCAACCGTTCAAACTGGTCCTTCGACATCCGTAAATTCGACATCGCTTGACGGACTTCCGGATCTGCCCAGGGCGTCCAGCCTTGACCAACTGCTTGCTGTGCATATGAGGGACCTACCATCGCCGTTATCAGAAAGACAACGCTTAAAGCATGCAACCATCGTGTTTTCATCGTGATCTCCACCTCAGGAAGCTGAATATAGTCCGGATTTCTTCGGCCGGGTAGCACCAGTTGTCGTCTTCATCGAGCCCCTTAGTTCGAGGAGTGCACGGCTTCTAGACGTTGCCGATTGCTTTGATGTGTCGAAGACGTTGTCAAGATAGGGCCATAAAAAAGGCGCACCGAAGTGCGCCTTTTTAGTGCCGAGTGAGTGCTAACTACGACCGAAAGTTGTAGGTAAAATCCACTCCGATGTAGCGCGGATAGAGCGCGACAACATTATTCGACCAGTTGTCACCGTAGCCCGAGTGTCGGGGATGCATGTCCGATTCCCGAACGTAGGTCTTATCAAGCACGTTGTCGATAAAGACCGAACTCTGCCACTTGCCCGTGTTGGAACGATAGGTCGCCCGCACATCCAAGCGATTTCGTTCCGGGACCCAGTCCCAGGGCCGGTTGAACTCTTTAGTCGAGTAATCGCCGGTGTACGCCAAAGCTCCGTACACGGTCACGTCGCCACGATCCATGTTGAACTTGTAAGACGCCCAACCGGTCGCCTTCCACTTCGGAATGCCGGCAAGATCAAGCCCGTCGACCTGGATGCAGTAAAGCGCACGAATGGACTCGTCCATTTCGCACGGATCCTGATTCAGATCGCCACCGAAAATCTCACGCGGGTAGCGTGGGTCATCTTCATTGAAGAAAGTATATTCGGCATCGTACTTACTTTGCGTGTAGCTCATGTTGCCGCCGACCGTGAGGCCATCAGTCAAGAGATACACGGCATCCACCTCAAACCCATTGTTGTGGGCCGAAGGGATGTTGGTCGTAATCGACACCGCTCCACGTCCCGCCGGTGGGGCCAGGCTTTGCTGGGTGCCATCCGGTCCCGTAAAGGTAAGGGACGGCAACGCAAAGTCGCCCGACTCACTTTCCCAGGTCGAGATGTGATCCTGGTAGTTCTTGTAGTCGTAGTAATAGACGGCCAGGTTCATCATTAATCGGCCGTCAAGGTGTGTGCCTTTGTAGCCAAACTCATACGACGTGATGTTCTCGCCTTCGTACTGCGACATGACGCGCAAGTTCGCGGTCCCATCACCGGTCGAATCGACTTCGGTCCGGTTCGAAGGTCCGCCCATGTTGAAGCCACCGGCACGGTAGCCTTCGGTCGCGCCAAAATACATAAGAATGTCGGACGTCGGTTCCCAGTTGAAGTTCACCCGGAAGGTAAATTCCCCGTCCTGCTTGAAGGTCCCCGTGGTCCGGCTACCCCAAGAGATCGGCACACCGCGAAGTCGCAGCGGCCGGTCGCACGTCTCGGCGGTCAGCTCACACACCGGTGCGATCGGAAAATCGCCGGTTGGGTCGTTGGTGAACGTCGCCGCACCCATGGCCACGTTCAACGCCGCCAACGGCGTCACGCCGGGGCCGAAGAACTGCAGCGGGTCCGCAACGCCAGGACAGGTTCCGCCCGCAGCGATCGCGCCGCTGCAGGCAGTGTAGATGGCCCAAGGGAGCCAGCCGTACTGGTTGGCTTCGATTTCGCTATAACCACCGCGTTGCTCTTCAGCATCGCGCCAGTCTTTGGAATAACGCATACCGAGCGTGACGCTGAAGTTATCCGCGAGCCGCAGATCGCCCTGGGTGTAAAAAGCCGCCGAATCGTTGTCGATGTAGTTCCGGTGCTCGTAAAGGGCGCCGGTATCCTGTTCGTGGCTTGGGAGGACTCCAGGGAGATGTCCGGTAAACGGATAATCACGTCCTGGGTCGCCGCAATAACTGCCGTACCCCGGGTGGGTGGCGTCGTTGTAATCAATACCACCGACGACCTCGTTACCGAGGGTTCCGCCCCAGTTCATGCAGCCGGGCACAATCCAGCCGACCACGGCCAACGAATCGGTGAGAAAAGTTTCCCAACCCTCAGGTCCGTAGATGGAGGGGTTAATAACCCGGCCTTGGGCGGCTCGTTCGCGAATGCCGTACCACTGATCGCGCGACTCCCAGAAGGTGTAGAGCCCGCTGGTCGCGGTCCAGTTCTCACCAATCTGCCAGAACAAGCGCAGCTCGTGCGAGCGGCTCTCGGTCTGGGCAATGACGGTGTCGTCAATGTCCGAGGTCCAACCGTTTGAATGATTCACGTCGCGGTTGAAGTAGTACATGAACGACTGGTAGTTGCCGAGGTAGCGTAACGCCACGTTTTCGTTGAATTCATAATCCAGAATCAACGAGCCGGCGTTATGAATAAATTCTTCGCTCTGGTCATCGTCCGACAACGAAATGATGTCCGGCTGGTCAGCGCTACCGATATCGTAGGCAGCACAGTCCGAGTTCATGTAACACTGCGACGGCATGTACGGCCAATTAGCGGCACCATCAACCCCGGCCCGGTTGTAGGCCCCGTAATGGGTTGCTCCGGTGGAGGGGTGAATCCATCCGACCGCACCGCGTGGGTCGTCGGCCAGATCTCCCCAGGTATCAACCCAGGTCTGATCCACCGGCCGGAAGCCCGTGGCGTAGTGATTAATGTCGCGATTCACCCGATAACGGGGATCGCATTCTTCATCGGAATTAATGGGATGCACGCCGACGCAGGGTCCAACACTGGCAATTCCCGTACCGCCGTTACCGAAGTTGCCGGCGCGGATGCTGTGGCGGTCGTTGCCGCGCATGTTGACGGAGAGCTTGTCCGTCAAAATCCAGTCGAGACTCAAGGTGTAGTTGCGGTCGTTCCAGTCCTCGAGGTTCTGGCTGCCCGCCATGCCCGGAATGGCGCCGTCTTTGTTGCGGTCGGTGAACACAAACCGGTAGGCGATGTCACCAATATTCGACTTGGCTGGATCCGTCAGCGGTCCCGAGACCCAACCGGCCCACTCGTTGGCACCGTGCTGACCAAACACCATCCGCACCGAACCGGTCGTTTCTTCGTGTTCCGGTTGGTTGGTGACGTAGTTGACCACCCCACCAATGGAGTTCCGTCCGTACAAGGTCCCTTGCGGTCCGCGCAAGACCTCAACACGCTTCACGTCGTAAAGCGCATTCTCGGTTGCCGCAATACCAAAGTCAGGGGAGTAAATCCCGTTGTAGTAAGTTCCGACCCCTGGGTCACCACCCAAGCCCCGGAAGTTACGCCCAACGCCACGGATCTTGATGTCCCAGGCAGTACGCGTGGTCGCCGGGATGAAGTTAATCATCTCGTTCGGACCTTGTACGCCCATGTCTTCAAGGAAATCCTGGTCCATCGCCGTAATCGCGATGGAGGTATCCGATACCGTCGACTCGACCCGTTGCCCGTAGACGAGGACTTCCTCGATGCGTGCCGTCGATGAATCATCATCGTCGTCATCA
>CEWR01011404.1_pt1 | contig 11789 bp, 10 predicted proteins | sample 356321 | NCBI WGS metagenome assembly CEWR01 (sample SAMEA2621551, study PRJEB7988) | marine metagenome | biome: marine biome (ENVO:00000447); feature: mesopelagic zone (ENVO:00000213); material: "saline water (ENVO:00002010), including plankton (ENVO:xxxxxxxx)" | depth 790 m
CAACTCGATCACTGCACTGATGCGGCAACTGTCGGCACCAGCGCGAACGAGGGAACGATCGGCACGCTGCCCGAGTAGCAGTTGGACAGCCCCGATAATGATTGATTTACCGGCCCCGGTTTCGCCAGTGACAACGTTCGTGCGGCGGGAGAAATTAATCTCGAGCGATTCGATCAGGGCCAGATTGTCGATGTTGAGCGTGGCGAGCATGATGATGGCCGCTAATTTATTGTTTCGCCTGTCCATTGCAATGATTCCACCGGCATATTGGTTATGAGCATATTCATCCTTTACGGGCTTGTCGCACTATTGGCTGTCCTGCAGCTGTATCTATGGTTGATATCGCGGCAGACGGTGCGAGAGGGTGAGCGCGCCATGGCGGACCGTGAAGAGGTCGTCGAGTTTCTCATGCGCTTTGTCAACAGCATCGGCGCGAACAGCGATCCGCGTGCCTGGATGCGCGAGATTGCCGGGTCCGTAGCCAGTGCTGTCAGTGCTGCCAGTGTCCGCATTTATCTGCTGGACAGCGACTCGATTCTGCGATTGGCGGCACAGTCGGGGTCCCTCCCGATGCTCCCCGATCACGTTGATTTCAAGATCTCCAAGTCGACACGCATGCTCCAGCAGATCGACCACGATCGCATCGAATTGGGCGACGGCGTCGTCGGCGAGGTCGCACTGACTGGCGAGAACTATCTGGCCGGCGGCATCGACATGCGCTCGCATAGCAGCAGTGGCCGGGCGACGCCGATCGAGAGCGTTATGGCTGTTCCGATGAGCATCAACGATCAGCGGATCGGCGTGATCTGCGCGGTTAACAAGCGGGATCGCGCTGCTTCCTTTACCACGGAGAATCTGTTTCTCCTGTCGACCCTGTCGAGCCACGTTGCTATCGGCGGTGTCCTGGTCCAGGTCTACGAGGAAATGGGCGACCAACAACGCATCGTGCAGGAGTTGCTGCTGGCGCGGGAAATTCAGAAATCCCTGCTGCCCGCGACGGCACCGGCAAGCGACAACTTTGATATCTATGCTCTCAACAATCCTGCGCAGGAAGTCAGCGGCGACTACTACGACTTCATCGAGGTCGATGACGACCACTTGCTCGTGGTTATCGCCGACGCCAGCGGCAAGGGGATTCCCGCCTGCATGTTCACGGCCATGTGCCGCAGTTTCCTGCGGTCGAACGTGGCCCGGTACAAGGACGATCTCGAAAGTTTTCTGCGCGATCTCAATCAGACTTTGTTCGACGACACGGCCGACGACGGTAAGTTCATCACTCTGGCCATGTGCCTGATCGACAAGCGGGACAACACAGTCGAGTACGCCCGCGCCGGACACACAGGTCTTCTCATCCGTCGGACCAACCGTGAGATCCTGGTTATTTCGCCGGATGGCCCGGCTTTGGGTCTGTTGCCGAATGAGTTCGGAGTGGAATTCGACACGTTCGCATTTTCCTGGCTGCCTGGCACTTCACTGTTGATGTATACGGACGGCATTTCCGAAACACTGAATGAAGCTGGAGAGGAGTTCGGTATCGACCGCCTGTGCGACCGCTGGAAGACTGCCAGCGACGACCCGGAGACAGCAGCGCGCGAGTTACTCGAAGCCGTTGCTGAACACGCCGATTCCTACCCGCAAACCGATGACCGCACGCTGGTCATCATGTCGAAATGACGTAGGCCCGATCATGCTGCACACACAACTGAGCGTCGAAGAAGCCGCCGACTACCTGCACGTCTCGGTGGAGGAGATTGGGCGTCTGAGCCGGCAGGGGGAGATTCAGACGGTCTATGTCAGAAACCAGCCGAAGTTTGGCAAGCGCGAGTTGCATGACTGGCTCAGTCAGAAACTGCTGGGCCACAAATCGGATCAGGCGGAGCAGATGCACAACGTTGCGCCGACGCTTCAGGAGCAGGCGCTTGATCGGGATCGGCCGTTCCTGTCGCAGTACCTGCATTCCTCTACCGTGAACCCCGATCTGTTTGCCAAGACTCGCAGCCGTCTGTTGCGCGACCTGGTGAACCTGGCGGTCAAGAGCAACCAGATCTCCGACGAGGTCGAGTATCACAAGTTGCTCGAGGAACGCGAAGAGTTGTGTCCGACCGGGCTCGTCGGCGGCGTTGCCATTCCACACAGCCGTATCCATGACGAGTACCTGATCATGGAGTCTTTTCTGGTCATCGCTCGTGTGCCTGACGGCATTCCGTTCGGCGCTCCCGACGGCAAGCTCACTGATCTTTTCATCATGCCGTGTGCCCACGACGATCGTATCCATCTCTGCATGTTGGCACGTATCGCCCTGCTGCTTAACAAGACCGGCCTGGCTGACTTTTTGCGCGCCTGCGACACTGCCGACGAGATCGTCGACACGATGCAGACGGTCGAGACGGAGTTCATGGAAGCGCAGATCCGGAAGTGATCGTTCGGGAGGTCCCTACCGGGCATTCTCGCTGTGGGACGAATCGAATTGAATGTCGTCGGTTAGCGGGACCGGGAAACAGCGTGCAGTCATCGCTGCATCCACATTCAGCGCGGCGCCGGAAATGGCGGAAGCGTCGTCGGACAGCAGAAAGGCGATCGCTGCTGCGACTTCGTCTGGCATGATCATGCGGCGTTCCAGCGGATGCATCTCGCCGATCTCGCGGATGCGCGCCTCGCGGTCCGGCGCTTCCCCGATATCCATGCGCTCGGCCAGCGGCGTCAGAATGGCACCGGGCCGCACTGCGTTGCAACGAATACCGAGGTGCCCGTACTGCACGGCAATGCTGCGCGTCATCTGTTCGACCGCGCCTTTGGCTGCTTCATAAGCGAAGCCGTCCGGAAACGATGTGATGCCACGCACACTGGAGACATTGACAATACGTCCCGGAACGGCGTTGCTGATGAAGGCATCCAACGCGGCCCGACATCCATACGCGACACCGTCGCAGTTGATGTCCAGGACGGCGCGGTAATCCACCTCGGAAAAATCGTGGGCGCGCGTCGTGTTTTCGATACCGGCATTGTTGACCCAACCACAAAGCACGCCGAGCTCGCGAGCAAGGGCAACTGCGCGCTCATGGGCATCCGGGTCGGCGACGTCGTCGTGCACGCCTGCTGCGCGCGCAGGGTGTGCTGCGGCCAGCTCGTCGAATCCGGCGAGATCAACATCGATGCCCACGACTCGCCAGCCGTCTGCCAGCAGTCGCTCCGCAGTCGCTCCGCCAATACCGACACTGGCACCGGTGACGACTGCAACTTTATTGTCCGGAAGCGTGGTCATCCCTTATCCTTGAGTTGCTCCAGCAGTGCCTCGTCGATCTTACTCTTGACCGTACGTCGATCGAGTTCGAGCTGGCGTGCTGCGGCTTCGTAGTTGCCGGTTTGTGCGTAAACCATGGTACAATACCGTGACAGCAACTCGTCCGCTGTCAAGCGGCCTGCTGCCATGTCGTTGGCCAGGTGCTGGTGCGGTGTGTCGGCACTGCGTTGGGCCGGGCGATAATCCCGGCGGATCATGATATTACGGACGCACTGCTCGAGTTCGCGGACGTTTCCCTGCCACTCGTACCCGGCCCCCAGGTTTGCGTCGATCCATTCGACCACCTCACTTGTCAACGCTTCGACAACTTCCTCACCGGCGACGCGAAGGGCGAGAAACCGAACCAGGATCTCCAGTTCCCCCGGCATATCCTGCAACTGTTCGTGCAGGGTCGGTGTGTGGATGATATCCGAACACAGCCGATAATAGAGATCGGTGCGGAAGTTGCCGGCGTCCATCTCTCTTGCCAGATCGCGATTGGTTGCCGCGATCAACTTGCCGGTGAACTGGCGTGACTCCGTCTCTCCGAGACGCTGGAAGACGCGAGATTCCAGTACCCGCAGAAGCTTCACCTGGATCGCTTCGTTGATCTCGCCGATCTCATCGAGAAATACCGCGCCGAGCGGTGGACAAACCTCGAGCCACCCTTCACGATCCTCCAGTGCCCCGGTGTAGGCGCCACGCCGGTGGCCAAACAGTTCCGACTCGATCAGTGTCGGCGACAGCGCCGAGAGGTTGAGCGGGAAGTACGACTTCACGAAGTCCGCGGCGAACACGCCTGCTTCGATGTCAAAGGCGATGTAGCGCGACATCCCGATCGCTTGCGCGACGAGCTCCTTGCCGGTGCCGGACGGTCCGACGATCAGCGTGGTGATGTCGCCGAGCTTGTTGTACAAGGCGTGCTGATAGCGCCGCATGTCATAGGTGAAGATCGATTGCCACACCGCGGCCCGCATAATCGCGGTCGACATGGAACCGCCGATGATGCATTCATACGTGAAGTAAAAGGCTCGGCGCACCTGGAAAAAACACGCGAGCAGGTGCGCTGCATCCAGCCCGAGGCGATCTGCCACACCCGTGTCGCCGAGAAGCCGCTCGAAGTCTGCCAGGTACGCCTTCACAAACGTGCATTTCCTGACCGGCTTTTCCTGTGACGTGGTGATCAGCAGCTGCAGCTCGGCTCGATAGCGATCGAACAGCAGGTACAGGCAGACGTCGGTGTATAGAGTGAGGTCGGCATCCGGCAGGGGCTTGTCTTTGACTTTTGTCCGCAGCTTGCCGATCAGTTCTTCCACAACATCGGCGATCGCTGTGACGGCAGGCGACAGTTTCGAGTCGGCGGAACGCTTGCTCCAGACGCCATCTGCCGAACCGGTGTTGCCCAGGATGGCCCGCTCGAGTTCCTTGCGCTCCGGCAGGAAAGGATTGCAGTACATCAACTGGGACACGCCTTTGGCGATTCGTCGCTCGTCCTGAGACATTAGTGCCATTCGAATGCTTATCCGGATTGATGGTGATGGCTTCCTAATATAATGCCGTGCCACCGTTGCCACCACATGTGCCACTGATTAGATTAGAGTGAAACTCTAACCTGTATCCAGTTGATATGATCCATTTGTTCTTGGAAACTTTGTACGAAAGCGGCAATGTTATGGTGCACAAGGCAGCGGCCGCGAAGTATTGTCCGGGATTCGACACATGCAGTTGACCAATGCCAGACAGAAGGTGCTGCGCCAGTTGCAGTCACGACAGGGCCGCAAGAAGGGTGGCTATGTCGTCTGCGAAGGCTGGCACGTCTGTGGCGAGGCAGTACAGGCCGCGCCCGAGTGGATCGAGTTCGGCGTTGTCAGCGAGGCGGCGGCGGCGGAGCTCTGGTGCGGGGCCGAGTCTGATTTTCCGGTACATGTCGTAACCGAAGCCGAATTTGCGGAGTTCGCACAGACCGAGACACCGCAAGGTGTGCTTCTTGTTCTGCGGCGACCGGAACCGGCAGCCGCCTCGGTGGAGGTCCCGTTTTTTCTCGTTCTCGACCGTATTGCAGATCCGGGGAATCTCGGTTCGGTTCTGCGTTCGTGTCACGCTGTCGGTCTACGCCAGGTTTTTGCCACCGCCGGTACGACGGATGCCTGGGGCGCCAAAGCGATGCGCGCGGGCATGGGTGCACAGTTTCACGTGGCCCTGTCTATATTCGACGACGTGTTGGCTGTCCGCGATTGGCTGGCGACAGTCGCCGACTGTGACATCTGGCTGACCTCGCCACATGCGGGAATCGACTGTTTCGATGACGCCTTTGCGCTTGCCGGCAACGTCCTGGTCATGGGCAACGAAGCCGCCGGCACCGGCAACGTCGAGGGGGCGCGTCATGTCAACATCCCGATGCCGGGTACAGCGGAGTCGTTGAACGTGGCTCAGGCGACTACGGTGTTGCTGTTCGAAGCCGTGCGCCGCGGCATTCTCTAACTCCAGCAAGGTCGAATATGGCTGAGAATTCAGACAAACCCCCGCCCGAGGGGGCCGCTACGGAGACCGATGCCGAGCAGGCGCAGAGATGCACAGGAGAGGTGGAATCGACGGAGGACGCCACGATCGAAGCCTCGCTGGAACAGGTGGAAGCATGGGCCGACGAGTCGTCGCCACATGACGAGACGGATCCTTCACTCGGCGGTGACAGCGACAAGACTTTGATGGAACGGATCAGTACCCCGGATCGTATGGTGGCACAGATCCTTGGCGAGATCCAGCGCATCGGTCCGTACCGCATCCTTGGTCTGCTTGGCCAGGGCGCGATGGGGATCGTCTATCGTGCTGCCGAAGTGAGCGGCGACGAAATCGCCCTCAAGGTCCTGACCGTAACGCCGGCCTTGCGCCCGCACGAACTCCAGCGGTTCCTGCGCGAGGCGGATGCGGCCAAGAAGTTGCGGCGTCACCCCAATATCATTACCATCTACAACACCGGTCACGACGGTTCGCATCATTACATCGCGATGGAGTTGGTGCTGGGTGGCAAGACACTCAGTGATCACGTGCAAAAAACGGGACTTCCGTCGATCAGCGAAGGTCTGCAGATTGGTATTGCGGTTGGCAAGGCCCTGGAGTTTGCGCACAGTCATGGTATCATCCACCGTGACCTCAAGCCCGCCAATATCCTGATCAACGAATTCGCACAACCGCTGCTGGCCGATTTTGGCCTTGCCAAGGCCGTCGACTCTACCGACCTGACGATGTCTGGCACAGTGCTCGGCACACCGCGCTACATGTCGCCGGAGCAGGCAGGCCACGACGCCAAGGATGTCACCGCCCAGTCGGACATCTACAGTTTCGGTGTAGTCCTGTACGAATTGCTGACCGGCAAGCTGCCCTATGAAATCGGTGATGACATGCGGCTGCCCGAGGTGTTCCGGACCGTGTGCCAGGTTGAGCCGGCCTCGGCACGGAAACACCGTCGCCGCGGCATCAGCCGCAACCTCAACGCCGTACTGATGAAGATGCTCGAAAAGGAGCCTGGGCGGCGTTACGCCGCTATGTCTGCCGCCGTTGCGGATCTCGAAGCCTGCCTGGCCGGCAGATCGGTGTCCGTCCGCAACCTTACACCTGGTGAAAAGTTCGAGAAACACCTGCGCAAGCATAAGCTGCTGAGTTTCGTGATCATCTCGTCGCTGGTGTCGATCACGGCCATCTACATGCTCAAGCGCCGGGAAGAGCGCGACATGAATTACCACAGCCTGATCCCGAAACTCTCAGCCCAGTCGAAGTCGAATCAGGTCGAAAAGCTGCTCGGCCAGGGCACGGAAGAACAAATCGAAGGCAATCGGCTGCACGATCAGGTGATGGCGGCCGTCGCCGCCGGTGACTACGCTGCGGCACGGCAACACCTCGCCGCCATGGCGGCATGGGCAGCTGGCGGCGCTGGCAGCAGCGACAACCTGTACGAGGACGGGGACGACGATCGGTACGGCTTCATCCTCGTCGGTCGCCACCTGCTGGCCCGGCTCGATCTGGCGGACGGCAATTACCTGGCGGCTGCCAAAGCGCTGCGTCAACTGTCCGTCGAATATGAATCTGCCGTTATCGCCGATCCCGGGGCTGGATTTCAGACGCTCAACGGCCAGCTGGCACACTTTGAATCTGCTGTTGCACTGTGGCAGGCGCAGGAATCGGCCAAGGCACTGACGTTGTTTGCTGCGCTGGTGCCGCCGCCGGTCGACGGGCAGCCCATATTTGACCCGGATAACGCTGCAACCTATATTGGCTTGCTGGCGGCAGCTATGGACGACAATGCCAGCCGCGGTCAACTTGTGACTGTTGCAGAGGAACTGCCCGTTGTGTTTCGAGGTCTTGCCTATTGGGTGTTGGCCCAGCACCAGAAGGGTGAACCCCTGCAAGCCGCCTATCGCGATAAAGCGAACGAAACGATAGGCAACGTGCTTATCTGGCCGCGCGTCACCGACAAGGAGGGCGATCATGTTCAACACCCCGAAGAACGGTAAACGCCGTTATGTCATTCGGCGGTTTTCGTTGACTGAAATTCTGGCGGTTGCAGCGATCGTCACCAGTATTCCAGGAGCGCAGTATGCCAAGGTCAAGGAGAAGGGCTACGAGACCGAGTGTTTCAGCAACCTCCGGCAGATCTTCATCCTGATGACCGCCTACAACCTGGAGAACGGCCACTACCCCAAAGCTGCTTTCTATCCCGACGACCCGCTGAGGGGCGAGGACAGCATCAGCGTCATTCTGCACGGCAAACGCAAAGCGACCCGTGCCAGAGACATCTGGATGTGCCCGGCACTGCCTGACGCACTCAAGAAAAAAGGTCTGGGCTTCGTCTACAACGACGATCTCGCCGGCAAACGAAACGTCCGGAATCCGTCAAAGAAATGGGTGATGATCGAAATCAATTGCGTCTCGCGGGACGTACCGGCACCGCATCCGAATGGCTACAATATCCTTTTCGCGGATGGCCATATCGTCACCGACACACGACTGCCGAAGAAGATTGTCGGCACCAAGAAAGCAATGCTCGAACAACTGCGCAACGAAGCCAGCATTATGTGCGCCCGGATTCATTAATCGGTGATTGAAGAAATTTTTCTGCGCTTGCTGTATGGCGGAGTGGTAGGCTTTATAATTGGCCTCACCAGCATCGGCGGTGCCGTTTTCATGCTGCCGGTGCTCACCTTATGGCTGGGATTGACCTCCTCTGAGGCTATCGGCACCGCCAGCCTTTACTCGTTCGTGGCTAAGATATTTGCCGGCCCGCGGCATATCGCGCTGAACAATGTCGATTTCCGGGTAGTCAAAAGATTTCTCATCGGTGCTGTGCCCGGCAACCTTGTCGTGACGATTGCCATCAATCGCTACATGGCGATGCACCAGCAGAACGAGCAGTTGATCCGTGCCTTTCAGTCCCAGCTCAGACTGTTGTTCATTGCTGTTGTTTTCCTTGCCGTCATCCTGATGACAATCAATCTGATCCGCCGGTTCCGCCGGCCCCAGGACGAACCGGCCCCAGTGCAGCTCGGAGACCGCAGTCTGTTTACGTCGATCGTGCTGTCGATCGCTGTCGGTGCAGTCGTCGGTGCGACGGCAATCAGCGCTGTCGTCGTTGTGCCGGTGATGATTCTTTACTTCAAATTGCCTGCCCGCTATGCCGTCGGCACAACGGTATTTGTCACCCTGGTGTTGATGCTGCTGACTTCCGCCGTCTACCTGTTCGGCAAGCAGACCAATGTTCCCACGGCTTTGTGGATGGCGCTCGGATCGTTCGTCGGCATCTATTTCGGCAGCCGGTTGACGGGCAGGCTCCCCGAGCAGCAGCTCAGGATCGTGGTCATTGTGCTGGTGGCACTCGCTGCCACCATGATGCTGATTTTCGGTAGTTAATGAATCTTTCTCCCGATTTTGTCGTCCAACAATAACCGGCGGCAAGCCTGGAGTATTTCATGCGATTGCACATTCGAAACATAAGCGCCACGCTCGCACTAATCGCGGCTTCAATCGCCGGTGCGAACGGCGACGATGAGATGGCGATCGACACCTTCCTGGCGTACATGCGCCAGCCGCCCATTGAACTTTCCTGGGGCATTTTTGAGGGCACTGTCAGTCACAAGCGCGACGGCAAGCGCCATAAAAAGATGCCCGTTGAACTGCGGGCACGCTTTTCGTCGGAGCGCGTCTCGGCGCAGCTGATTTTCAATGACGAGCAGGTCTACATGATCGGGCAGAATTTCCTGGACGGTCTCGAAGGCACAACCATACATGAGCAGCGCGCTGCGCAGCCTGGCGCCGTGACCCTGGCGGACCGTGGCATTCGACCTTCTGATCTGACCCTGTCGTTTCTGTACTGGGACTTTGTCGAAGAGCTCGACCGCGAGAGATTCGGTGGGCGTGTCTGCCGCGTCGTACGTTTGCGAAATCCACAGGCCGACGAAACCGTCAAGGTCTGGGTATCACGCAAGTACATCTTTCCGATGGCTGTCGAGTGGTTTTCCGGCGAGCGGGAGAAACCGTATCGTCGACTCGAGTTCAAGGACCTGAAGAAGATCAACGACGTTTACGTCATCAATCGCATTGCCATCTCGAACGCTGGCTGGCGCACGATTGTCCAATTCAAGAAAATCCAGCTCGCCAAGTTCGACGACAGCCCCGTACCCGACGACCTGTTCCGGAAAATCGATTGATGCCGCCCGCTATGGAAGCGCTCGGAACACTGCCACCGACTCAAAGTGCGCCGTCTGCGGAAACATGTCGAAAAGCGCCAGCCGTTCCAGCGCCATTGCCGCCGTCAGCGTGCGGACGTCGCGGGCAAGCGTAGCCGCATTGCAAGAGACGTAAATCAGCCGGTGCGGTGCGAACTGCGCAATCTTTTCAATGACGCCGCGGCCGCATCCCTGCCGCGGCGGATCCAGAACGATCGTTGTTGCGGCCGCATCGCAGCCTTCGAAAACCTCCGAAAGATTCCGGTCGATGCGTCGCTCGACGAAAGCGATGTTCTGCAGACCGCGGGCCTCGGCATTCGCCTTCGCCGCCGCCACAGCCGCCGCCTGCGATTCCACGGCACACACCGACTCCGCGACAGCCGCCAGAACGATCGCAAAGACACCGACGCCGGCATACAGATCGATCAGGTGCGTCGTCGGTGTTGCTGCAAACTGCTGACGCACCCAGTCCACGAGCTGACTGCCGACCGCCGGGTTGACCTGACAGAATCCTGTGAGCGGCACCATCATGTTCGCATCGCCCAGCAGCTCCGTCAGCCACAGCGCGTCCGTACCCGTGTCGCCGTAATGATGGACACTGCCGGTGGCATCGACACGGAAGGTCACGGTCTCGTCCCGCAGCGTGGGCCGTGCCGCGGCCAGTGCCTCATTGATTGCGGAGGCCGCAATTTCGCAGCGTTCGATCGGGACGACTGTCCGATTGTCGGCAGCGAGGTAGCCGTAACCCTTGCCGCTGCGGCGCAGCTTCAATTTGTTGCGGTAGCCGTAGGGCTGCGGGCTGGCAACGACCGGATCGACATCGGGGACGTCTGCGATGCCGCCGATCCGCTGGAGGATTTCCTGCAATTGCTGCGTTTTGTGAGACAACGCGGCGGCGGCATCGATATGCTGATAGCAACAACCGTCACAGGTGCCGTAGTAGGCACATGGTGGTTCGATGCGTGCAGGGCCGGGCGTCAGCAGTTCTTCGACTTCGCCGCGAGCGTGTCGGCGCTGTTGCCGGACCACACGCACGCGTGCGACGTCGCCGACAGCCGTGTACGGCACGAAGACGATCCGGCCGTCGGCAAGCCGGCCCACACCGTCGCCGCCGAAGGCGATGTCCTCGATCTTGACGGTGATCAGTTGTTCATTCACGTCCATCCGTGCCTATCTCCATGTCTTGCCGAGGAACGATCGTTCCCCGCCGTTGATCCGAACATTAGAATACAACGGACACGGGAAGATCCGGACCAAGGTCCTCTTGGCAGGCCTTAATGATCTCGGTCATCAACGCTGGATTGCGTATCAACCCTGCTCCGGTTTCCTGCGTCACAACATTTCGATCCGGACACCCCGTATTGATGGCGATCCCGTCAAAGCCCAACTCACGAACGAGTTCAGCAGTCTTAAAAACAGTTTTCGGACGGCGCCCAAATACCTGCGCCACGACAGGCCGCTCAGATGCGTGGTACTTGAGACCAACCAACAACCGATTTCGGTCCGACGAGCACAAGCCGTGACAGGACATAAACTCCGTGAAGACCGCGTGCGGCCGCTCATATTTGCAGATCATCTGGCGAAATGCAGTATCCGTAACACCCGCCATCGGCCCAATATCAACAACGGCTTTGGCGTCGCAAGCCAAAACGCATTCAGATTCATCGTGACGGCATCCACTTAAAGGGAATGCATGGCTCCCTATACAATTTATCGGGAATCTTCTCTACAATCGTGTCATGGAATTCCGGAAGTTTCGACCAATGCAGACCGCCGCGAAGATGGTGGGCCGT
>CEWR01158701.1_pt1 | contig 11776 bp, 10 predicted proteins | sample 356321 | NCBI WGS metagenome assembly CEWR01 (sample SAMEA2621551, study PRJEB7988) | marine metagenome | biome: marine biome (ENVO:00000447); feature: mesopelagic zone (ENVO:00000213); material: "saline water (ENVO:00002010), including plankton (ENVO:xxxxxxxx)" | depth 790 m
ACACACACGATTATCTGACGTTATGTGACAAGATACTCAAGGTCTATGTCGCGAAACAAAACAGTGTCGCCGAAGTCTCAGCTTTCGGTGTACAACCTCTCGGCATTCTGATGGAGGATCTGGTGAGCGATGCGTTCTGCTTCCGTCTCTGGAAGCCCCTGCTGGATCCAGCAGGACAAAACTTGGCCCAAAGCTCGGCGGATTGAAACTGCGCCCAACCATAGGAATTCCACCAGACTCGGAGCGTCGGAGCCGTACAGAACTTTAGATGTTGGCGCCATACCAAGAACATCCTCCAAGGCTCGCGGCGCGCTGAAGTTTAGCAACGGGACAGTCATCGAGAGGTCCAGGTAGGCATTGCCGTACATATTGGTCAGGTAGGCTGCCTCCTTCAGGTACGGGTAGCAGTGGAGCAGAACTATCGGGACGTCGCGAAATCGCTGGTCGTCGAAGATAGGTTTCAAGAGCAGAGGGTTGGCCTTCAGGAGGTCGACGTCCGTGTCTCCAAGCGCAGTGTGAAATTGCACCGGAATGTTTTGTGTTGACACTATATTCAAGGCTTCGACTATCAGATAGTCCAGCAAAGTCTTGGACGTGAGACGCAGAGGAATTTCAGTTTGCTTTTGGCTCGCCATTACTTCGTTGAACGCCTCTGCAGCCTGGGACTCAGTGGTCGGCTGAATGTCCAGACCAGACCGGTAGGCGATGATGCTTTTGAGGGCCGCGACCCCCTTCACTCTCAGGTTGGTAAACTCTAGGACGAACGCGGTCATGAACCTGTCAAAGTCGGGGTTGGCGATCATCAACTGCTCTGCTCGGGTCTCAAGTCTCAGAACGTAAAGGCAGGGGCAATCCAGCCCCTTGAGCATCCCACGCATGTCATCAACCGAGTGGCTGTCGTCTGCCTGATACCCGAAGTCCACAATCATGCCTCCGATGTTGGCGCGCTGGACGATCCGACGCACAAGCCCTGCCGTCCCCAACAGGTTTCGCTCGGTGAGAATCGCCTCGATATTTGGCTCGCCGCTTCGTCCAAGCATAGCGTTGATGTCCCGAAGGCTTTGTGGATAAAACAGAGTGTTCTGGACGTGACTCGACACTATGCGCGGGTCGAAGCTCTCGGTGAAAAAACGCTTGAACTCTGATTCGGTCTCGATGCTTGATTTCAGCGGCGGATGGCAGTGATTGTCTATCACTGGAATTTCGTTCAGCTTAAGAGTGAAATCAGAATTTCCCATGTTTGATATTCCTGTGATCGCAGTGTCTAAGCGGCGCAATCGAAGAAGCGAATGCCCGAATTATGGTCTGGCGAGTCCAATCGCAACACAAACAATGGCATAGCGGTTGTGGGTTCCCCATACGAAAACCGCCTGGCGTTGAGTATGTTGCTCGTGTAAACTGGCTTCACTCGAGAGCGGGAAATTATCCCGCCGTAGCTGGCGTTGATCGGTTGGTATTTAGGACACTCGGAGGGCTCATATAATGGCGCGATTGGTCCAGAACTACGGTATCTTCATAAACGCCGAACCCACTGCGGTTTACGACTATCTGGCGGACTTCACCAAACACGGGGAGTGGTCCGAAGGTCTTAACGTCGAGGCCGTTTCCGAAGGCCCCACCGAGGTTGGAAGCGAGTTCAAGTCCGTCGGGAAACAATTCGGCAAAGATGTCGCGAACGATATCAAGGTAATCGAAGCTCAACGGCCATCACGGTTGGCTTTCGTCGCATCTGCCGACGGAACGGATTTCTTGCAGGAGATCGATCTCAGCGAATCTGGAGGCGGCACGCGGCTTCAGCGCAAGTTGTCCTTTGACGCGAATCCATTGCTCAAGATCATATTCGGTTTGGTGATTGGCCCATTTTTTGCGGGGCCCACAATGAACAAAGCCTTGCGTAACTTCAAGGCCAAGTTGGAAGAATCCTAACCTGGGCTTGCGCGTTTTAGACGGCGGCGTGAAAACTCGACCGCCGCCTCGCCGTTCGATTAGGCTGTGACTGCCACAGATTATCGAGCGCCTCCCACTGCGCCTCGGAATGGGAATGCGTGTTCTTCGCTGGTCATGATCTCCAGCAAAGCCGGTTGGCCGTTGGAGATGACTTTTTGCGCTCTGCGAATCGCCGGCGCAACCTCGCTGGGTTGCACCACCCGCTCGTTGTAACCGCCCAACGCCTGAGCAACCATTGCATAATCGCCACCGGTGGACTTTGTGCCGTAAAGATCGTTGGCAGTTGGGAAGCTGGAAGGCGAGTAGATTCCCATCGTCTGGTTGTTCAGAAGGATCGTTAGCACGGGTATTTTCTCTCGGACGGCAGTCTCGATGTCCATTCCGATAAAGCCAAACCCGTAGTCGCCAATGATGTTTACGGCCAACTTTTCAGGCGCCGCCATCTTCGCTCCCATCGCGACGCCCAGACTGTATCCTAGTTGGGTCGATTTTCCCCACGCGATAAACCCTCGCGGAGATATGGCTTCGTAGAAGGGTATAGACTGGTCTCGTGGGCTGCCAGAGTCATGGGTGACAATGGCGTTCTTGCGGTCTACTGTGTGCATCAGATCCCAGATCACGCGGTAGGGATTGATGGGAGTTTCGTCAGAGGTTAAGATGGGCATCCATTCTGCAAGCCACGCGTCTTTGATGGACTGAACCTCGGTTGCCGTCCCGTTCTGCACTCTCTGCTGAGAGCCCAGTTGCTCTTTGACCTCGGCGATCATCTGCTTCAGCACCAGTTTTGCGTCTCCGATAATTGCGTGATCAGGGTCGTAATCTTTGTTGAGGTCCTGAAGTTCGTTTGTGGAGTGGATTATCACCTTCTCAGCGATCTGGTCTGCGCCGATGTGCAGGGCGGTCATGCTGGTGCCGATGGAGAACACAAGGTCAGACTCATTGAGCCAGTGCATGACGCCGCCTGTGGTTGTGCCGCTGCGAGTCCCGAGGGCCAGGACGTGGTTCTCCGGCATTGCGCTTTTACCAGCCATTGTGGTCATGACTGGAATCTGGGTAAGCTCTGCCAACTCGACTAGCTCATCGGTCGCCTCGGCGTAGAGAACTCCCTGGCCTGCTTGAATGAAGGGTTTCTTGGCCGCCAGCAGCATCCTTGCGGCCACCTTAACGTCCTGGGGGTCTCCAGCGGACTTTCGAGGCCTGACAGGATTGTATTTTGCCACCAGATCATCATCGATATCCCCGCGCAAAACATCTCTAGGCATTTCGACCATCACGGGGCCTAATCTTCCGGTCTTCAGGTTGGTGAAAGCGCGACGCATCATCTCAGGAATACGCTGCGGTATCGTAATCATGTCGGACCATTTTGTGACATCTCTATAAGTCCGAGAAGGGGCGAAATCGGGGTGGATTCCTTTGCGGTCCATGCCGCTCGACGCAGGGAGCAGAAGAATTGGCACCGAGTCTGCGTATGCATGGGCGACACCCGCGAAAGCGTTCTCAGCCCCAGGCCCTGCCTGCATTGAGAACACGCCGATTCTTCGACCGTTGCTCACACGGCTAAACCCATCGGCCATGTTTACGCCAACCCGCTCCTGTCGGAATATCATAGGCCGAACGCCGTTTCGTGCGGCGGCCTCTTCCAGAGTGTTCATGGGGATGACGCCCATGAAATCGACACCCTCTTGCTTTAGAATTCTCGCTATTGCGTCTGATCCCTTCATTTCGCCTCCGTGCATTGCTGAGTAACTTTGCTCGATGTTTGGTCTGGGTTGTTAGGGACGACTGCCAGTCACGCCGCCGTCGATGACCAGTTCGATTCCAGTGACAAATGCAGCTTCATCCGATGCCAGATAGAGGACCCCGTAGGCGACGTCCTCGGACTGTCCCAGCCTCCCAAGCGGTATCTCGCCGACACGGGATGAGGGATCAGCCGAGGCGGTCACGCCCCTGAGCATGTCGGTGTCGATGGGGCCGGGGTGGACGGAGTTGCAACGGATGTTGTCTGATGCGTGCTGCGCCGCCGTGGACTTCGAGAACACGCGCACCGCGCCTTTTGACGCGGCGTAGGCCGGAGACGCCAGCGGACGGCCAACGATTCCAGCGATAGACGATATGTTGATGATGGAGCCGCCGCCTGCCCGTTGCATTGCCGGTATGGCGTGCTTGGTGCCGAGGAACACGCCCTTGGCGTTGATGTCCATCACTGCGTCCCATTGCTCAACAGTAATGTCGATCTGTCGTTCAGGAGGGGAGATTCCGGCGTTGTTGACCAAAATGTCCAGCTTGCCGTACTGGCTCTCCGCCAACGCCACGGCTTTTTGCCAGTCCTCTTCGTTGGTCGCGTCCATGTGGATGTACGTGACGTCGCCGCCCAACTCCCGGATTTTGGCCTCCACCTGCTTGCCTTCGTCGTCTCGAATGTCGCCGAACACGACCTTCGCCCCTTCGTTGGAGAACAATTCAGTTTCCACCGCGCCCTGACCGCGCGCTCCGCCGCTGATAAGCGCTACCTTGCCTTCGAGTCTGCCCATTGCTTTCTCCCCCTCTGGTGACTATTTGTGCATGTCACAGGCATTTGCCAAGACGTGCTGATAATGATTCATCTTCGGTCGTCGAACAGTATAACCCAATTGCCCGGAGGTCTCAGCACAGGGCATTTTGGGCGGCTGTGCGGAGCTGTTTTGAGGAATCAGGATGGCTTGGTCCGTTCAGGGCACAACGTATGCATCGAGCCGACGCTGAAGGTGAAATGAGGAAAGAAACGCAACAGAGCAGTGCGTAAATTCTGAGGGGAAAAGAGGTGGTGGAGATAGGGGGGCTCGAACCCCCAACCTCGGCATTGCGAACGCCGCGCTCTCCCAATTGAGCTATATCCCCACAGTGGTTGCTGTGCCTGAATTATAGCAACGAAGGTCCAAAAGTTCAACGAGCCTTGTAGGCAGGAAACTGGATTTCATCAGTCGGTTGAATTATCTGCGGTGGGCGGACCTGATTCGCTCCAACCTGGACACCTTGCTCGTCTAACAAACGGAGGCGGGGGGTGTAGAGTTTTGGGTCGGTCTAGAATCAGCTCGAAGGGCATCATCGCTCCTTGTGGGGCCGAGATGGACAGACGTGGAAATGCGGCGAGCGCCTTAGTCTAGCCACAGTGTTGCGTGTTTGACGAGAGTCGTGGCCGGCGTGTTAGGGGCGGCCTGCTCCCTAGTCACGCATTTCAATTGCAGGATGAGTTCAGAACCAATACAAGGAAAACCATACAATATTTCCAAATCAGACAAGTGTATGTTAGGCGCATTGCGTGAAATCTGACTGTAGCGTTTTATCGTTTAGGGACAGCGCTTCGGCTGCGACATTAGAACATAGCCGTGAAACAAAAAAGAGGCCCCGCGAATCCACGGGACCTCTTGCACGTGCGCTAGTCTGTCAGTCTAGCCGGGAGGGGGTTGAAGACCCTCTTCTGGGTTGATGGGGATGATGCCAGGGAGCCACCATTTTTCCCACATCTCGTCGATCTTGGCCTGGTAGTAGTCCACGTCCTCGTCGGTGAAGTGGGCGAACCGACCCTGGCGCTTGAGGAAATCGTAAACGGGCTTCCTCTTGCGACGGCCTCTGGCGATCATGCGGGACGGGCCGTTGAGGCTGATTACGCCGTCTTCGACCTCGTACTGCACCCAGATTCCGGTCTCGACTCCGAGCATGCCCAACTCGTGGGAGTACATGGGGTCGAAGTCCCAGCCCTTGGGGCAAGGGTCGTAGGTGTGGATGAAGGTCGGGCCGCCCAGCGTGAGGGCTTTCCTGATCTTGTTCATCAGGTCCACGGCGTAGGAGGCGCAACCGGTCGCCACGTAGCGGACTCCGGGGTGGCCTACTGCCATCATTGCCGCCATGTTCTTCTTCCAGCGCTTCTGCATGATCCGGTGCAGCTTGCCGGGAGGCGTGAACGACGTGTTGGCACCCCAGGGGGTTGCTCCAGACGCCTGGATGTCCGTGTTGGCGTAGGACTCGTTGTCGTAGCAAAGCACCAGGTGGTTGTACTCGGGATGGGTCAATGAGGCCGAAATGGCCGACAGGCCCATATCCATGCCGCCGCCGTCTCCGCAGAAGGACACGACGTTGATCGGCTCGTCCTTGATCTTTTTCTTGGTCATGAGGGCTTTGAGACCGGCGGCGGTGCCTGTGGCGGCAGAGCCGGAGGAACCCAACTGGGTGTGCATCCAGGGCACGACCCAAGGAGTCGAGTAGTACGTCGTGTTGGCGACGTACATGCAGCCGGTGCTGCCCAGAACGATGGATCGCGGGCCAGCGGCTTTCACCATTAGCTTCATGGTCAGAGCAGATTCACAGCCCTGGCAGGTCCTGTGACCTGACGTGTAATACTCCTCAAGAGGGGAGTTCTGAACGCCCCTTATCAGTGGGAGCGTGTTGGTCGTCGTCATATTATTGCTCCTGTGAGTGTTCCTGTCTTAACTCAAGTTGGCTGTTAACTTCTGACGCCGATCCACAGAAGTGGCTCTTCAGCATGACCAGTTTCGGCGACTTCAAAGGTCTTGTCAAACATTTCGGTGGACGAATCGACAGTGACTTCGCGTCCGCCCAGGCCGCAGATGAATCCGATCATCGGGGGGCGGGGGGTTACGTCGTACAGAGCAGAGCGAATCTCGGTGTACAGCACTCCACCGTTCTGAGGCGCGCCGAGAGAGTAGTCACGGTCGATGATTCCAATCGCCTTGAATTTTGACAAGGCGACCTGGAGTTCTGGAGCAGGGAAGGGCCTGAACCACTTCACTCGGACGAATCCGACTTTCTTCCCTTGCTCTCGCAGGCGACGCACGGTGACCTTCAACGGCAGGGACAATGTGCCCATGCCAACCAACACCACGTCGGCGTCTTCGGTCATGTACTCCTCAATGAACGGGTCTTCTTCCTCACGGTTGAAGATACGATTCATATCATCTTGGGCCTCGATGATGACATCCCGCGCGCGGCGCATTGCTGCGTCGGTCTGGCGTCTGATTTCTATCAGCCAGTCCTCGTTGACTTGTGGCGCGATGGTGATCGGGTTGTCAGGATGGAGGACGAAGTCGCCTCGATCGTAAGGAGGGAGGAATTCGTCGACCTGCTCCTGGGAAGGCATCTGGACAATCTGCTGCGAGTGGGTGAGGAACGCGCCGTCGGTGCTGATAGCGCAGGGGAGATAGATCCTCGGATCCTCTGCCACGCGCCATGCCATGAATGCAGCGTCCATTGCCTCTTCAGCGGTGTCCACCCAACGGAGCATCCAACCGAGGTCGCGGACAGCCAGAGCGTCGTTGTGCTCGGTGCCGAAAGCGCCCGGGTCGTCCAGGGCTCGGTTTCCGACCATCGCCACCATGGGCAGTCTCAGCCCGCAGGTCACGGCTAGAGCCTCGAAGGCGTAGAACCAGCCAACTCCGCTTGAGCCAGTGAAAACTCTCGCTCCGACAGCGGATGCGTGTTTCACGATCTCGAACTGGGAGTGCTCGCTCTCAGCGATGATGTACTCGCAAGACAGCGTGCCGTCCGCAATGAGCTTGGACACGAACTGCATTACCGTATCGTAAGGTCGAATTGGGTATGCGGTTATCACGTCAACATCTGCCATCGCGCAGGCAATGGCGATCGCTTCTGAACCGCTAATTAGCTGTTCTTTTTCGCGAATGTCAGTAGTGCTAATCGTCACCGGCTACCCCCGTCTGTTCGAATTCTTTCTCGTACTGGCCGACTTCGTAGAAGCCGTGGGTGCGGCCAACGTCGGCCTTTTCGGTTGTGGACGCCGCCCGCATTTCTTCGAGCCAGGCCATGTAACCATCACGGTCTCGTTTCCAGTGATCGTGCTGGCTGGAGTTGTCGTTGAAGTTGGACTCGTGCACCATCGTGATACATTCAGGGACCGGGCAGACGTCTTCGCAGACGCCACAGCCGCAGCATGATTCCATGTCGGAGTCATACAGGCCTTCGGGAGTCACGTCGAAGCAAGTGTCAGGGCACTGGAGCCAGCAGAGAGTGCATTTTGTGCATGTCTCAAAGTTGATCACAGGCCGCATGGTGCGCGTGGACCACTTCTTGAACACCTCGTTGCGCTCAGGCTGGAATCCGCCCTCGCCGCCTCGGAAGCCGCCGCCAACGCTGACGGGACGGACCACCAGGGCTTCTTCCATCGTTTCCCAGCCGGGCATATCGAAGCTGAAAGGCTCTTCAGGATTGCCTTGTCCGGGTTCGACAGGGGTTGACTGGACGCGGTCGTAGGCCCGGTTAGCGGAGGTTTCCTTGAGTTCGTCCCACTGCTCTCGGATTGTTTCCTTGTAGGCGTCGATACCCACAAGTTGAGGACAGACTTTCGCCAACGCGCCCAGAATTCTCACGTCGGTGTGGTCATCTTTATAGACCCAAAGTCCGGAGAAACTCTTGGGGCCTTTCACTATGGCGAGGTTGTACGGGGTGTCTTTGACGTGCATGTCCTCCAAGAGGTCCGCAGACTCCTGAATGGATGTCACGAGAACCGTCCCGCCCTCTTTGGTGAGTTCATTTATAGGCTGGAGTCCGTACCATGCCCAGGACTCGACGCCCTTGCACAAGGAGTCGTCAACGACGATGCTGACGTCCACCGCTTTAGGCTCGTACTGGGCTAGTGTTTCTTGAAGCTCTAACGGGTCGTCGGCTACCACAGCGAAATACTTCGCCGGGATTCCGTTTCGCTCCGGAGAGTCACTGTACCGCCCGAAGGCGGTCCCGATCTTGCCCTCTTTGCGCGCAGCCAGCACGATTGTGCGGCAGATGGCGCGTGAGAGCAACCTTTGGAAGATTCCTCGGTAAACAACTTCGACAGCTGTAACTGCCATGCTCACCTCCTTGAAGATGTTGAGACTCGGTTTGTGTGATACCTACGCTTGGCCCGCGCCGCCCAATTGCGCGCGGGCGGGGAGGTCGTGTACCTCCCTGTCGATCTGGGTAATGTGTTCGTGCATGGCGAGTTCTGTCGCCTCTGGGTCGCGGCTCTCGATGGCCGCCAGTATCTGAACATGCGAATGCAAAGACTTTTTGGACCGCTCAGGGGACATCAAGGAGTCCTCACGACTCTGGCTGAGGATGTCGGAGACTGCGTGAGTCACCGCGACCAACGCCGAGTTGTTTGTGGTGTTGGCTATTGCGAAGTGGAATGCGGTGTCATATGCGACTCCGGTACCGCCCGCCTCGATGTCGGCGTTTTGCTCTTTGAGAATCTGTCGCAGTCTTTCGATGTCGGCATCGGTCACTCGTTGAGCGGCAAGTGACGCAACGTGGGGTTCCAGAAGCAGCCGCATCTCGAACACGTCGCCTACTCCGTCTGAGGAATCGGAGAGCAGGTTTGAGAACGCCTGGACAATGGCCTCTACCACGTCCTCGGTCACAAATGTTCCGGCGCCGGGTCTGATGACCACAAGACCTTTTTCGTCCAGCAACCGCATCGCCTCGCGCACCGAAGCTCGACTTACGCCGAACTGTTGGGCAAGCTCGCGTTCGGGAGGCAGTTTGTCTCCCGGTTTGAGGTGCCCGTTTCGTATCTGCCCATAGAGTTGGCTGACGATTTCTTCGGGGATTCTACGCTTTCGGATGGACTTGAGCAGCGCCGATCTCCTGGTTCATAAAATCAAAGTGGTCTGACCAATTTTTAGCATTATCCCATCTTGCTGAACACCTGTCAACGACTGATTTCAGGAAACAATTGACACCCTCAATTACTCTGCTTAATATGCGAACCAATGTGACAGGTTGGATGAATGCGAATTGGAACTCCGGCGAAGGATTGAGAACGGGAGACTCAGATGACATTGGAGAAAGTAAAGGCTCTGACTTTTGATGTGTTTGGCACAGTGGTGGACTGGCGGTCCAGCATCACCAGAGAGGGCGAAAAATTGGCTGAGGCCAAAGGCATAACAGGCGTTGATTGGGCGGAGTTCGCGACAGCATGGCGCGCCGGTTACGGGCCGTCGATGGCGAAGGTGCGAACAGGTGAGCTTGGATGGACGAAGATTGATGTTTTGCATCGAATGATTCTCGACGAAATACTTGCTCGGTTTGAGATCACAGGGCTGAGCGAAGACGACAAGAAAGAATTCAACCTCGCATGGCACCGACTGACTCCGTGGCCTGACTCTGTGTCCGGCCTAACGCGGTTGAAGAAGGGCTACATCATATCCACCCTTTCTAACGGGAACATCGCATTGTTGACCAACATGGCGAAGAACGGCGGGCTGCCGTGGGACGTTATTCTGTCGGCAGAGTCGGTCAATCACTACAAGCCCGACCCTGAGACCTACCTGGGCGCGGCTGACCTGTTGGGCCTGGAGCCTTCCGAAGTGATGATGACCGCAGCGCACAAGGGCGACCTGAAGGCGGCTGCCGCCTGCGGACTCCGCACCGCGTTCGTGCCTCGCCCGATGGAACATGGCCCGGACCGCGAGGTCGACGTCGAAACCGAGGACTGGATCGACGTGACAGGTTCAGATTTCAACGATCTGGCATCGAAACTCGGCCTGTAAACGGTTCAAAACATTGAGTGGCAAGCGTCGCAACGCTCTGATTATGCAGTCAGGCGGATGCACTAACGTTCTAAACAGCAGTCTAGTTGGGATTATTGACGAGGCGTCGCAGTCGGGCGCGTTCGATCACGTTTATGGGGCGTCCCTGGGGCTGGAAGGGTTTTTTGAAGATCAGGTCATCGACGTGTCGAATGTGCCTCGGCAGACCTTGAATAGGATTGCGAGCGCTCCTGGGGCGGCTCTAGGCTCCACCCGTCGCAGGCTGACCGAGGACGATTTGCCTGTGGTGTTCGACCGGCTGGCGGATCGGAACATCTCTCATTGGTTCATCGCTGGAGGCAACGATTCGGCGGCGACCGGCCACACCCTGACGGTCGAATCAAAGGCCAGGGGTTACGATCTGACGGTCATCAACATTCCCAAGACGATCGACAACGACATCGTGATGACGGACCACTGCCCCGGATATGGGAGCGCCGCCCGTTTCGTCGCTCTTGCCACAATGGGCGCGGGACGAGACGCCGAATCGATGCGGACCGCCGCGCCGATCACAATTATTGAAGTGATGGGCAGGGACGCTGGATGGCTTGCGGCGTCGGCTATCCTAGCAAAGCAGGATGAGCGGGACGCCCCTCACGTCATTTGCGTTCCAGAAGTCCCAGTCGTTGAAGACATATTTCTGGAGCAAATGGAGGATGCCTATCGACGCTACGGCTTCGCTGTTGCGGTGGTCTCCGAGAATGCCAGAGGTTTAAACGGAGTTCTGGGCGGCAAGCAGGATCCCAATCTGGTGGACGATTTCGGTCATGAATACTACGACGGCCCAGCCCGTTATCTCGCCGGACTCATCGGCAAATCACTGGGAGTCAGGGCGAGGTATGAAAAACCCGGCACGATTCAGCGTTCAATGATGTCCACAACCTCCCGATCTGACAGTCAGGAAGCCGAGATGGCAGGACGGGCGGCGGTTAAGGCGGCTCTGAATGGCGAAGCGGGCGTCATGGTGACTCTCGCACGCGCCCCTGGGCCTGGATACTCGTGCGGCACAGGCCTTGCTCCGCTGGAGTTGGTTGGAGGCAAGGTGCGATTGATGCCCACTGAGTACCTTGATCCAGATAGTGGGAATATTTCTCAAGAGTTCATAAAGTACCTTAAACCACTGGTGGGCAGGCTTCCGCGACTGGCCCGATTCGAATGACACGCATCGGCTGAGCCGCAGCCTTCGTACTAGGTTTCTAGACAACCTACCCTTACCCGAGGAGTGATCGTCATGAAACTGACCTCGACTAGAA
>CEWR01031584.1_pt1 | contig 11754 bp, 6 predicted proteins | sample 356321 | NCBI WGS metagenome assembly CEWR01 (sample SAMEA2621551, study PRJEB7988) | marine metagenome | biome: marine biome (ENVO:00000447); feature: mesopelagic zone (ENVO:00000213); material: "saline water (ENVO:00002010), including plankton (ENVO:xxxxxxxx)" | depth 790 m
CGGAATCCTGCTGATTCTGCTTTCTAACGAGGAAAAGTAGCATGTACTATCGCAATATTTTGGCCATGACCGCAGCCGTGTTGATCTCCACCCTGACCGGGATCACTAGCAGCGCGGTAACCGTGACCGCCGTCCTGACCGACGACAACCATGTGCGGGAGTCTGACCCCGACAGCGTCCAGTCGCACACCGGCAGCCTGATGCTGGGCACCAATGATCACATCTTTTTCAAGTTCGACATTGGGGCGGTACCGCTCAATGCCGTAATCAACTCGGCGACGCTGACCGTGCGGACCCGCAACGACGGGGCCAGTGATGCGTCGGTTACGGTTCGCGGCGCTGACGATGTCTCCTGGACGGAATCATCGATCACCTGGAACAACCAGCCGCCCATCAACGCGGTCGAAGACTTCTATACCGCCGAAGGCTTCGTATCCTCAGGCAATCCGGCTGGTACCTCGCAGCTCGATACGCCGGACGTGACCGCTGCCGTCGCAGCGGCGTCGCTCTCGGGCAGTGGCTACGTCACCATCCGCTTGAGCGCCACCGGCGGTAATTTCATCCGCAGCAAGGAACACCCGGACCAGTCGGAGCACCCGTGGGCATCTCTTGAGATCGACTACTCGCTGAGTCAGTTGTCGCAGGTTGCTATTCTGACCGACGACAACCATGTGCGGGTGTCTGACCCCGGCAACGTCCAGTCGCACACCGGCAACCTGGCGCTGGGCAACGGTGACAGAATTTTCCTGAAGTTCGGCCACGGTGTTCCGGCAGGTGCGAAGGTTTGTTCGGCAACCTTGAGAGTGCGGACACGCAACGACAACAACGGCGATGCAGTCGTCAACGTCAGCGGTGTCAGCGACAATTCCTGGGACGAAGCAACCATCACCTGGGACAACCAGCCGGCCGCCGGCTCAATCGAAAACACCTATACTGCCGAGGGCGCCACCTCCTCCGGCAATCCGCCGGGCACCTCGCAGGTGGATGACAGCGACGTGACCGCGGTCGTGCGTGCGGCATCGGCGGCTGGCGACCCGGACGTGAGTTTCCGCCTGGATGCCAACGGCGCGAACTTCATCCGTTCCAAGGAACACTCGGTCCAGTCCGAGCATCCGTGGGCCAAGCTGATCGTTGACTACGTGGTGCCGACGGTGACCGTCGACGCCGTGCTCACCGACGACAACCATGTGCGGGAGGGGGACCCCGACAACGTCCAGTCGCACACCGGCAACCTGGCGCTGGGCACCGGTGACAACATCTTCCTGAAGTTCGACATGGGGGCTGTTCCGCCCCAGACCGTGATCGATTCGGCGACGTTGACGATGCGGATCCGCAACGATTTCAACGGTGACGGCATCGTCACAGTGCGCGGCGTCAGCGACAATTCCTGGACTGAGTCGACAATCACCTGGAACAATGCCCCGACCGAAGGGGCCGTCGAAGACGTCTTTGCTGTCGAGGGCGTCGCCTCCTCCGGCAATCCGGCGGGCACCTCCCAGCTCGACGATGCCGACGTTACCCTCGCTGTCGTCGCCGCGTTGGCGGCCGGCGGCCTCGACGTGAGCATTCGCCTGGATGCGACCAACTCGAACTTCATCCGCGCCAAAGAGCACTCAGTCCAGTCCGAGCACCCGTGGGCCAAGCTGACGATTGTCTATTCGACCTGCGAAGTGACCGATGGCGTGCGCCCGGATCAGGACAACATGGTGAACGTGGAACAACCGGACACGGTCCCGGACCACACTAACAATCTGAGTATCACCAATCCGAACGAAAATTATGAGCGGCGTTCCTTCCTGCGCTTCGATCTTTCCGGCATTCCCGACGCCTCCGCGATCACCGCGGCGACCCTGACGATGAAGACGCGCCTGGACAACGAAACGGTCGGAAACGTCAATGTCGCAGCCGTGGCAGACGACGCCTGGGACGAGACGACGATCACCTGGAACAACCAGCCGGCGATCGGCGCTGTGCAGGGGACCTATGCGGTCGGTCCCGTGGCGCCCGGTGTCGCTGACATTGACACGGTCGACCTGACCAGCCTGGTCAACAGCAGTTTCAACAACAACGACCAGCAGATCAGTGTCGTGCTCACTGCCCAGGGGGCACACGGCATGTTCTTCCGGGCCGACGAGCACTCCTTGCAGACGGAGCACCCGTGGGCTTTCCTCGACATCCAGTACATCGACTGCACCGCCATCCTGAACGACGTTCTCGGTGACTTCTGTGACGCCGCCACTGCTGTGCAGCCGACGTCGTTGAACCAGCTGAGCAACGTGATCTCCGGCCTGCTCGACACGGCGATGAGCTGCGAAGCGACAAGCTGCGACCCCTGTCGTGCCACCGTCGAGGCCTTGATCCTCAACCAGTGAAAAATTTCGAACCGCTGTCGATGTAAAGCCCGGGACATTCGTTCCGGGCTTTGTTTTTTCTGCCGAATCCGGTTATGGTGTTCGTGCGGGGCGGCTGGCCCATTTGGCCCCATTGGCCCCGGCATCCGGAAGGAACGGCATGATTGACACGGAATTGCATAAACGGGACGCGGACACGCCGCTTACGGGTGAGTTCGATGTTGACCGGTACCCCCAGGCCTTCGCTGTCGAGCCGGTGGGGCCCGGCATCAGCGAGGGCGTGCTGGTTGCCGGCGTGGACGACCGTGTCTACCTCTGCTATCAGGAACGCGATCTCACCGCCGCCGATCCGCAGGAACACTTTTGCTACCCGGTAATGCTCGAATCCACCGACGCCGGCCGCTCCTGGGGTGAGCCGCGCGCCTGCTGCGACGAAAGCGGCAATCGGATCCACGGCTCGCACGTCAGCATCTTTCGCCTGCCGACCGGCCGGCTTGCGCTGGTGTGCAGCGATCTGCAGAATTTTTGCGACGGCCCGCCCGGCCGCGACGGTGGCAGCAAGATCACCTTTCGCACCAGCGGCGACGAAGGCCGGACCTGGAGCGATCCGGTGCTGGTCTACCCGCTCAATGCACTTTGCACCGGTGGCCATCCCGTGGTGCTCACCGACGGTACGATTGTGCTGCCGAGTTACCGCTGGATCAGTTACGATTCCGGCGCCGAATCAGAGAGTTTCAATTCGCCGTCACTGTCGTACAGCTTCTCCTGTACGTCCGACGACGGCGGGGCGTCGTGGCGCGTCAGCCACAGTCAATTGTTCGTCAGCCATTACCGCAGTGCCTGCGACCTCGAAGAGCCCACGGTCGTCGAACTCCGGGACGGTCGGCTGCTGATGCACCTGCGCAGCCAGCTCGGACGCTCCTTCGAATCCTACTCCACCGATCGCGGGCTCAATTGGTCGCGCCCCAGCCCGTTACCGATGGCGGCATCATACACCCCGTCGTTGCTCAGGCGTATGCCGACCGGTGAAATCCTGGTCGTCTGGAACCAGGTCTCGCGCGGCGAGATTCTCAAAGGCCTTCACCGCCACCGGCTGTCGTGCGCAATTTCCCGCGACGAGGGCGCAACCTGGGAGAACTTCAAGAACCTCGAGTCCCTGGACTTCCGCACCGTCATCGACCCGCCGCCGCTGGACCGGCGCGAAGTGATTGAGCAATGGGAAGACTACGGGTACTATCAGCCCGGCGACACCGAACAGTACCCGCGCGCGCCCGGCGGACTGCGGATATGCTATCCCAATGTGCTCTTTCACGGCGACGAGGCCTTGGTCGTCTACGATTACGGCAACGGCAACGTCGACGGAATCAAGTTCCGCGCGATTCCGACCGAATGGTTCCTCGATTGAAGCAGCTGGCGCGGATACTGCTCGTCTTGCCGGTCATGATTGCCGGCACTGCCGGTGCCAAGCTCGTTGTCACCGAGCAGGGCGACCGGATTGCAGTCCGCACTGCCGCCTATTCGCTGGTCTTCGACAAGAGCAGGGGCGGCACCATCGTCGAGTTCGGTGGCAAGGCGGTCGCGCAGCGGGATCGTGCCGACGACTATCTGCTTGCCAACGACACCAGGCCCGTGGTTACGATTCGGCGGCAGCAAGACCAGGCGACGATCACCGTCACCGCGTTTTACGTCCGCGACGGTGAAAAGGCGCCGTCGCAGATCCGTGCCCGGTACCGGTACCGGTTCCATGACCAGTCGCCGGTCGTGGGGTGCAATGCCTGGGTCGACCAGGGTAAGACTGTGGCACACACCGATGTGTTTGTCGCGCCCGCATGGTCACGGCTGTGCCTGCTGGATTTCGGCGAACAGGTCGCGGAATGCAAGCCGTTTGCCAGGGAAGGAACGCGGCAGCGCCTGCACTTCACTCCGGGAAAAGAAACGCTTTTCGACGTGCCGGATGACGAAGTCCGGCGGTTTGCCGCGCTGACGCGTCCGGAGATGCCGACAACCGGGCTGCTGATGCAGGATGATTTCGCCGACCTGAAGCGCTGGACACCGGTCGCCGGCAGCTGGGAGACCGGTGGCAGACAGTTGACCGAGACCTCGCCGCAGCTGCGCCATGCCTGGATTGTCACCGGCGAAGAAGATTGGGACAACTGCATGATCGAGACCGGGGTGTGGACCAACGACGACGGCCACGTTTATCTCTGCGGTCGCTGGCAGGACGCCGACAATCACTATGCCCTGACCTACATGACATACCCCGCAAATACGGTGCGCATCGAGCGCGTACGCGACGGCAAGCGTGTCACCTTGGCGGAGATTCGCAACATGCCGAACTTGCGGATGAAGCCGCCGACACGCCTGACATTCTACATGCGCGGGCCGCATCTGATGGCGCTGCGCAACGACGAAGTCCTGCTCGAGGCCTACGATGACAGTTTGCAGCGCGGGCGCGTGGCGCTCGGGGCGATCTGCATGTACGGCTTCTGGTTCAATGATTTCCAGGTCCACGGGCTGCCGCCGCCGGCGGACACCATCGCTGCCGTCAGCATCGGCCAGCCGGCCACCCGCCACGCTTATTACCGGGAGGAGGCGGACGCCGTGGCGCCGTTCATCATTTCGGCCGACCGTGACGTCGACGATCTTGTTGTGGCGTTCGCCCTGACCAATGACAAGTACCCGACGCAGGGTACGACACATGCCAAGACCGTTCGTATCGGGAAGCTCGCGGCCGGCGAGCAACGACCGGTGGGGTTCCCGCTGCAGCCGGCCAACTGGCGCAGCGGTGACTACACTCTGACCGTCGCGGTGTCGCAGGGGGATCGCGTTCTGGCCCGTGACCGGACGGTGATCTACCTGCGCCGAAAACCGAATCCCGAGCGCATGCTGGTCAATGCCTGGGATACCGGCGATGCCGAGCTGCTGGCGGCCCATGGCTTCAACCAGTTCAAGGTGCACCATGACAATACCATGAGCCGCTGGAACGGCGACAAGTACCTGACGCCGGACGTGCCGACGCGCCTGCTCCGCCCGTCGGCGGCGAGAAAGCGGCAGTATATCTACGACCAGTTCGATGAATGTGTGAAACACGGGATGTGGGCCTACGTGCAGCTCGAATACATGCGTCGCGTCGCCGAGGGCGTCGAAGCCGCGTATGCCCTGAAGCGCGACGGCAAATCGTTTCAGGACCACGCCACCGGTTCCCATGAGGCCAACCATCCGCGACCGAATCCGTGGCATCCGAAGAACATCGAAGTGATCCAGGAGTTCTGGCGCGGCGCGCTGCCGCTCTACAAGGAATTGGTCGCCTGGCACGGCATCCTGCTCAATTCAGAAAGCGAGAACTCGTTCGACGTCTACGGCAACGACTACTGGCTGGAGATGGCGGAGAAGGAGCTCGGCTTTCCGGTGCCGGCGGACGTCACCCGGTCGTGGGGTGTCAAGCCTCGGGAGCACCCGCTGCCGGACAACGGCATTGTCGAGAGCGACGACCCCTACTACCTGTTTTACCGCTGGTGGTGGGAGCGCGGCGAAGGGCAGGGCATGCTGCACAGCAAGGTGGCGGACGTAGTCCGTGAGAGCCGCCCCGACGTGCGCATCTGGCACGACCCGGCCCTGCGCCAGCCGTTCGTGCGCGGCCGCCTGAAAGGCATGGATCAACTCCTGCAGTGGACCTACACCTGGCCCAGCCCCGAGCGCATCCCGCTGGTCGCGGACGAGTTGCGCTGCGCCGCCGTCGATGACCAGGAGACGATCCTCAATCTGCAGCTGATTGTCTGGGGCGCCGTTGCCATCCCAAGTGCCGGGCCGCACTGGCCCTACATCAAGAAGGACTCCTATCTCGCCGCACACTCACCGGCCGTCATGCGACAGGCCACCTGGATGGCGCTTTCGCGAGGCGTCAGCGGCATCTCCTACCACGGGCTCGAGAGTGTCGAAACGACCGGCCTGCGTACGGGTGATGACCGTGCCGCGGTGCGCGGCGTGGGGTATCGCTCCTACATGTATTCGAATCCGGAAACCCTCACGGCGATCAAGGACCTGAACCTCCGCGTCGTCCGCCCCTATGGCATGGTGATCAAACAGCTGAGGCCGCGAAAGGCGGATGTTGCGATGCTGCTTTCCACCGCCACGTCGGTGCTCGCTTACAAAGACGCCATGGACTTCAGGGCCGGCGAAGCCGGACACATGTATGCGAAGCTCCAGGCGGCGCACATTCCGGTGGACGTCGTCTACGAAGTCGATCTTGAAGAAACCGGACTGGCGGATTACAAGGCGATTGCGCTGCCCGGTTGCCGGGTGCTGCCGCGGCACATCTATGACACCATCCGGGCCTTCGCCCGGAACGGCGGCATCATAATCGCCGATCAGCACCTGGTGGCATCGTTTGAAGAGGTTATCGATCTCGAACAGAAAGCCGGTGGCTGGTCTCCGGGCGACCGGGTGCAGAGCGAAATTCTGGGTGACGCCGGTGTACTGCGTGACGCCCTGGACGGCAGGATCCAGCGATGGGCGGACTGCGATTCCCCGTCCGTCGCGCTCAGCGTGCTGCAGGACGGTGCCAACCAACTGCTGTTCGTCACCAACACGCTCAAGCAGCGCGGCGACTACATCGGCGGCTGGGGCAAAGTACTGGACGACGGCGTGCCGCAGAAGGTCCGGGTCAGCATCCGACGAACCGACTGCGTCGTTTACGATGTACTCGAGCGCCGGCTGATCGACCCGCAGCGGACCGCCACGGGCCATGCCTGGGACGTCGACCTCGGACCGGGACAGGGCCGCATGTTTGCGATCCTGCCCGAAGCGATCGGCAGCCTTCGCGTCAAGGCGCCGGATGCGGTGGAAAAAGGGAACATGGTCGACGTTGCGGTAGCTGTTGCCGACAAGCGCGGCGCCAGGCTGGAGGGGCTCGTCCCGCTCGAGGTGTCGATCCGCAACAGCCAGGGCAGTAGACACGATTACAGCGACTATGCGGTTGCCCGCAACGGCGCTGCGGCAGTGCGTTTCCCGATCGCCTTGAACGAGCCGGCCGGCCACTGGAGCGTCGAGGTCCGTGAGCTGTACGGCGGTGCCGTCGGCCGCACCTTCTTCCGCGTTGACGGCAGCCGCGACGCGACGGCCGCGGCGCCGCCGAAACCGCCGCCGCGGGGAACCCCGGGATTCGTGGAGGTGCCGGAACTATGGAACTTCCGACGCGGTCTCCGAAAGCGCGGCGAGGAGGAAAACTGGCACCTGCCGGATACTGACCTGGCGGCCTGGCAGCGTATCTCGACCCACGCATTCTGGGATGACGCGGTCGGATCGTTCGAAGGCGACGGCTGGTATGCCATCGACATCGTCATCCCGCCCGCCGCCGGTAAGAACGTCAAGTTGGCCTTCGGCGCCGTGGACGAGAACTACACCCTGTGGATCAACGGCGACTACATCTCGGACAACCTCGCCGCCGGCACCACCATGTGGGATCAGCCGGTATCGGTCGACATCACCAAGCGCTATCGGCCCGGGCAGAAAAACCGTATCGTGGTACGTGTCCACAACAGCCTGCGTGCCGGCGGTATCTGGAAACCGGTCAGGTTGATCGCTGAATAGGCGCGCTATAGTAATTCTCGAAGCGAGGTCCCGACCGATGGCTCACTGGAGAAGATTCACATTGATCGAGTTGCTTGTGGTCATCGCGATCATAGCGATCCTGGCTGCGATGCTGCTGCCCGCACTGCAGTCGGCAAAGGCGAATGCAGTGCGGGTGAACTGCCTTAACAACATCAAGCAACTGGCGTTCGGGGTGTTCAACTATGTCGACGAGAATGACAATTACTCGACCAAATGGCACAACAACAGTCATTTCTGGTTTGATGTGCTGAAGCCTTATTGGAACATCGCGGACCCGGACCTGCCGGGCCAGATGCTGATCAAGGAACTGCAGTGCGGCGCCCATGACGACGCGATTTCATACAACAACCGGCGCGTCCATTTCACCTACAGCGCCCATCTGGGCGGCATGCACTCGTCCAGTTCGAATTATCCGTGGGTCAAGTTCAACCTGGGCAACCCGGCACAGCGGATGATGTTCGGCGATGCCGAAGTGGGCGGTGCAACCGGGCAGGGCGGCGCCAACGACACCAACCCGAACAACACCGACAACTGGGACACCTACAAACGCATTGGGTTCTATCATCCCGGTGATTCGGCCAACTTCGTGTTCTGCGACGGCCACGTCGGCCGCGCCACCCAGGGGGACGTACCCGACAAGTGGTGGAAGAACAGCGGCGGCTACACCTACCTCGATTGAACGGCGAACGGGATTGCTTTTTTCGATCCCAACGATGCCCTCAACGTTTCACCAGCACCGGTTCGACCCAGAGGGACTGGGTATTTTCTGCCGGGCACTCGACGATCAAGGTGATGCGTTCGGCCTCGCCCAACGGGATCACAATATCCCGGGCAGCATCGACGCCGGTGATCACGCCGCTATCGTAGACGATGGGCCCGCCGTAATCCAAAATCTTCTTCTCCCCTTCTTCATAAACAACAGGCGCACCATCCAGCACTGTCTTGAATATCGCTTGCGCATCATCAGCCACGGAACTCAGCAGGCCGATCTTCGCCCGCAGCTCGCCGTAGACGCCGCCGGGAATATCGTAGACGATATCGCCCCACGTCATGGCGATACCTTCAGCGAAAGACGTCGGTTCGCCACGGTCGTCACCGCTCTTGACTATGAGACTCAGCGGCACCGTGTACCCGTGCCCGTCTGCAACGGCGTCCATCAACGGCCGGAACCCGTACGGATCGATGGAAAAACCGGAGGTGTACGGCACGCTGCTGAGTGGAATTCGCTTCAACTGCTGCAGCTCGGCATCGTCAAATCTCCGGGCGGCGATGCAGTGCGCCGTGTGCCAGGCGGACGCGGTGAGCAACGTCGCCGTCTGGTACGGGCCGGTGATGGCGGCCGTCATAGCCGCCTTATCGCCGGCGTAGGCGGCGGAGATCATCGGCACGACTGCCTGCAACGACTTTTCCATCATCGCTTCGAACTGGGCCCGAAGCCGGAACGATGCCTCGGCGATCGTCGTGCCCAGCAGGCACGGCTCGATCTGTGCCAGAACGTCCGTATCCGGGTCGGCATCGTCGAACTCCCGGTGCAGATGCAGGTATCGGCCCTCGGGCTTGGCCACCAATTGGTACAGCCAGTCGTTGTGAATCAGATGTGCCGGCTGACTGGAATCCTGCAGGAAATGCGCGAACACACCGGCGAACATGGCGGACTCAGCGCTGTCGCCGGCGCCGATTGTCTCCACCAATTTGCCGAGGTAGTAGCCGATCGTGTGGCGGTGCGGTTCGAAGCTGCGGGACTGGGCGAAGGCACACGTGGTGTAGCGGTCATCCGTCGGTCCATGCGGAATGACCTGGTCATTGTCCATGACGCAGTACTTGGCGAACTTCTCCTTGTCGTGAAAATAGCTGTCCGGCACCAGGGTGTTGGCGGCAATTTCCCCATGGCGATCCCGCCAGAACTCGCGTTCCCAGGCGGGCAACGCATCAAGAGCGTACCGCGACATCAGACAGTGTTGTTTGCAGGGCATGGGTTGATTCTATGGCAGTTGAAGAAGATATTCAAGCCGTTTAACCGCAGTATCTCTGCGCCGGGCGGGGCAGCCCGAAAGATCTTTTCCTGAATGAGTCATTGAACCAACGAGACCGGACATGAAGCACGGCAAACAAGGCGACCCGCCGATGATCTTTGGCGGTTATTTCACCGGGACCGAAGGCCCGGGTCGGATCCTCGAGTTCAATGACGTCGCCTGGCGCGTTGAACAGGCTGAGCAAGATCCCGCCAACCCGTTGTTGAAACCGAAGTTCCCATGGGACAATTCCGCCGTTTGCATGGGGCACGGAACGGTGCTGAAGGACCCGATCGACAATCGTTTCAAGGCGTGGCTGGTGTCGCTGGAATCCGGTAACGCGTGCAACGAGCCGTTCAAGTATCGTCTGACCCATGCTTCGTCGGACGACGGCGTCAACTGGGAGAGGCCGGCGCTCGACATGTGTCCGTGGCCGGGCTATGACGGCACCAACATCATCTTCGATTTCGACTCCGGTGGGCCCTCCTCGTATGGATCGGTGCATATCGATCAGTCGGCGAACTCCGATGAGCCGTATGAGATGTTCTGTTTCCGGCGCCCCGGCACCTTCGGCAAGTCGACCTGTGTTGGCGGCTTCCCCGACAACCCGGCCGGCGCTGGGCTCTACCGCTATCGCTCGGCCGACGGCTTGCACTGGCGCGGTGTTGAAGGGCCGCTCGACTTCGCGACCGGCGATACCTGCCACATTCACAAGGCGAAGGACGGCGACGGCTACGTCGCCCACCACAAGGGGGGCGGTTTCACTATTCGGCCCGCCATCGGCTCGGGCATCCCGAACGACTATGCCATCAACCAGGGCATCCGTATCGCCCAGCGGCGGACCAGCCCGGACGGGTCGCGCTGGAGTGAAACCATACCGATCATGACAGCGGACTGGCAGGATGCACCGGGCGACCAGATCATGGAGTTGGGGTACCATCCTTACGGCGACGGGATTATCGGTATCGCCGCGATCTATCATGCCATGACCCAGCGGCTGGACCTGCAGTTTGCCGCCTCTATCGACGGCCTGCGCTGGTGGCGGCCGGAACCGCGCCAGGCGTGCCTGCCGTCACCGCCGCTGGGTGATTACGGCAGCGGCCTGATCTGGCCTTCGCGGACGCTGGTCGAGGATGATGACCGGCTCTACCTCTACTACGGCGGCATGCAGAACCTGCACGGTGATTTCTATGCCAGGGCGCCGACCGAGTATTTCGACGCCGGCGGTTTCTGCCGCGCCAGCTGGGAGAAGGGGCGCATGTGGGCTGCCCTGCCGTCCGCCGGCGGCAACACCGGGGGCAGCATGGTCATCTTCCCGGCCGCGGTCGCAGGCAAGGAACTCTATCTCAATGCCAGAACCTTCGGCGACGGCGAGATCCGGGCCGAGCTGCTCGATGCCTCCGAGGAATACTGGCCGGAGTCACTGCAGCGGACCCAGCGCGTGCCGCACAGGACCGTGCCGGGGTTCTCGCAAGCCGACAGCATCCCGTTCACCGGCGACGAGAAGTTCGGCAGGCTCGCGTGGGGGGACCGGGATTTGTCGAAGCTGGCGCAGCCGGTGTGCCTGAAGCTGTATCTGCGCCGGGCATGGCTGTATGGATTCGAGTGGGCTTAGGCCGGGGCTGCACCGGGACCGGGGGGCACACCTCAGTGTTCCATGACGTGCAGTGCGCTCGCCTTCGTCTCGGCGATTACCGCGTAGGCATTCACCGGGTCCAGTCTGTAATTGTTCAGTGTTGCAAGTGCGCCCAGATCGCACCGGTCACGGACTCCCTCGGCGA
>CEWR01133977.1_pt1 | contig 11753 bp, 16 predicted proteins | sample 356321 | NCBI WGS metagenome assembly CEWR01 (sample SAMEA2621551, study PRJEB7988) | marine metagenome | biome: marine biome (ENVO:00000447); feature: mesopelagic zone (ENVO:00000213); material: "saline water (ENVO:00002010), including plankton (ENVO:xxxxxxxx)" | depth 790 m
CGAGGCACAACATGGTCCCTGAACTGATGGCAGACTACCGTTGCGAAACTGGCGAAGGCCCTCTATGGCACCCAATGGAGAGGCAGGTTTACTGGTCGGACATCCCTCGTGGTCGAATTTTCCGATTGAACCCCTTCTCTCGCAGGCACGAACAGATTTATGAAGGCCGCATTGTCGGCGGATACACCATCCAGTCTGACGGCTCGCTGTTACTGTTTATGGACCGAGGCTCTGTCGCTGTGTGGCGGGACGGGAAGCTTGAGTACCTCGTCAATGAGATGGAAGGCGAGACCGACAACCGTTTCAACGATGTCGCCGCAGACCCGGCAGGTCGCGTGTTTTGCGGAACAATGCCCACCGATACTCGCTCAGCGACTCTGTACCGCATGGACACCGATGGCTCGGTAACAACAGTGTTGGAAGGCGTGGGTCTGTCCAACGGGATAGGTTTTTCGCCCGACCAGAAGCAGATGTACTACACAGACTCGCTGGCCCGAAAAATCTACATCTTCGACTACGACATCGACTCTGGCGACATCACTAACCAACGCGTGTTCGTCGAGACTCCGGACGACGGCAGCATTCCAGACGGCATGACCGTGGACGCCGAAGGTTACGTCTGGGGCGCTCGATGGGACGGCTCATCACTGTACCGATACAATCCCGATGGCGAACAGGTTGTGCAGATACAGTTCCCAGCCAAGAAAGTCTCCAGTGTGATATTCGGCGGCGTCGATCTGACTGATATGTACGTAACCACAGCCGGAGGCGGCAACAAGGCCGAGGAAGGCCCTGGCGCAGGCGGCCTTTTCCGCCTGAATGTGGGAATCCAAGGCAAGCCGGAGTTCTTGTCTCGCGTAGGGTTGAGCTAGCAGGTCACAACGCCGAAACCCGCTCAGCCCACATCTCCGACAGCCGAGCTCCGTCAACGTCCAGAGCCACGAGGGTGTTCGGCTGCTCCCCGGTCTGGCCGTCTAGGTCGGCCAGAGTCTGGCCTTGCGTCAACTCGTTCCCTATCGCGATACGCACGTAGAGGTGGCGAGTCTCGAACAGTGTCGGGTCGATGGCGTAGGACATCGCTGGAACGTCATTGTACTTGACTGCCCCCGGCCCCATCTCTCGGCCCCTCTCGGCATATGCCTTCTGGATGAAAGGGGTCGCTTTTTCCATCAGTTCGGAGACCGGTGTTCTGGCCGCCCAAACTCTGGAAAGTTGTTCCGCAGAAATCTCGACTTTGTTGCACACGTCCAGACCCACCTGGACCACCGACGCACCTGAGCGGTACACGACGTCTGCCGCTTCGGGGTCGCCCCAGAGATTGGCGCTTGAGACCATCGAGACGTTGCCCGGCACCGTGACTGCGCCACCCATAACCACCACCTCGGCCAGCGATGACGCGACTCGCGGCTCAACGCTGATCGCCAACGCCAGGTTCGTCAACCGCCCCAAAGCCACGAATGTTATCTCTCCCGTAGCGTCCATCACGCTCTGGACTATCTTGATTACGGCGTTCTCATCCCGGACCTCGACCGACGGCGCTGGCAACCCTGCGTCGCCCAGACCGTCGGAGCCGTGGATGTACTCCGCGAACTCCGGAGCGCCAAAGTTGAACGGCCTGCCTGATCCCTGATACACGGGGATGTCAGCGCGGCCGGCGGCCTCCAGAATACGCAGGGCGTTGACCGTGCATTGCTCGACGGCGGTATTGCCGAACACGGTAGTCAGGGCATCGACCTGAAGCTCAGGGCTGCCCAGCGCAAGGAATATGGCCGCCGCGTCGTCTATTCCGGGATCGGTGTCAATGATTACCCGTTTCATGGATTCAGCCTGTAGAACCGCAACTGCGGATTTTCGATGGGCAGCACGGCCACGCTGGCGAAGCTGGGAACCCTGCCCATGACTCCGATAGCCGACGATGGGCTGTCGGGTCCAAAAGTGCGGCGATGTGTTCTTCGGGCAGAGATAATGTCTCGAAATCGGCATCGTGAGTTAGGTATCTTCCTGCCGTCATGAACTCCAGCCACTCGCGCACGTACCTCTCGACGTATCCCGTGCTATGGGATATATCGCGGAACGTTGCCGAACCCGCATCTGCTAACGCCTGGAACAACCCTAGACGGTGGTCGACATGCAAGTTCAAGCAACTCATCCCTGCGTTCATCTCATTGAATAGCCGATCTGCGCACGCTTCAACCTTCTTTTCCTCCATAGGGGTTCCTCACTTCTGCATTTTTGTAGCAGCATAAGCCGGTCAGACGAGACCGTAGCATCATGCCATTGAAGCGTCAATCGGCTGTTCGACGCGGAACTCGTTGCCTTCCGGGTCCAAAGGACCGTCCACGCCCAGGAATGCTCATTGAAGTCCGCGACCTTCCGCGCTCCCAGACCAATGAATCTATCTACTTCAGCATCTCTGGATGTGTCGCTGGGCCGCAGGTCCAGGTGAACGCGATTCTTGACAGTCTTGCCTTCTGGGACTTTGAGAAACATCAGTCGTGAAGAGTGTGCATCGGAGGGAGTCGCAATGGCTTCGTTCTCTTCCGCCGTGATCTTGTAGTCCAGAGCAACGCTCCAGAATCGGGCCAACTCCCCAGGGTTGTGACAATCGAATATGAAGGCATTTACGCTCAGGGGCACAGTCTATCTCCTTCGGTCGATACAAACGTCGTTGCGATAGCGAGATGTATAATCTACCGTACTCTTAAGCAAACCTGAAGGCACTCCCGTGAATTTCGAGCAACTGATTCCCAACCCCAAACCCGACGAAGACCTTGACACGATCATCGCTGAGATGACCGAGATCATTGGGCTGGACTCGAACGACGTCCGCGCCTACTTCCGTCGAGGCAACGCCCACTCCAACAAGGGCGAGTATGAGGAGACCAAGAGGGACATGACACGGGTGATCGAGATGGAGCCGGACAATGTCATGGCCCACAACAACCGGGGCGTGGCGCATCTTTGCACCAACGACCCTCAGTCGGCCATCCGCGACATCACCAGAGCGATAGAGCTCGGCCCGACGTATCGAGACGCCTACCACAACCGGGGGCTCGCATATTCAGAGCTTGAAGAGTTGGCCATGGCGCTGGCGGATTTAGACAGGGCCATCGAGCTGGACCCTTCCCACTGGAGCGCGTTCAGGCATCGCGGCATCATCCACCATATGAAGGGCAACCAGGACGCTAGCTACAAGGATTATCTGCGGGCGCGGGCGCTTGAGAATGGTGGATAATGAGGAACGCCGCAGATTAGGCCGATCCGCCGAACACCTGGCCGATGATATTGCGAGCCATGTTCTTCATTCGGTCCGACAATTCTTCTGTGCTATGGGTCACCTGAGCTTCTGAGCGTTGCTCGCTGGCTTTCTGCATGGAGTTGATCATATCTTCGGCTAACTTGCCCATGTTCGTGATCTCGGCCTCGCATTTTAATGCTGGAGAGGTTTCGAGAGGGATTTCTACTCCTGCGCGGTCAATTACGTCTTCGGCAGCATATATAGGAGCGCCGGTCCGCACCGCCAGGGCAAAGACATCGCTCGGTCGGGCAACGACTTCACTCACAACATCCCCAACCCTTATCTTCGCGACGCCAATGAATGTGTCCCTTTCAACAACCTCCACCCGCACCTCCTCAATCTCCACGCCCGCCGCGTCCAGCAGATTCGCGATAAAATTGTGGGTCATCGGTCTGGGAAGCTGGATGTCTTTCAACCCCATCACAATCGCCTCGCCCTCTGCGGGGCCGACCCATATCGGGAACGCTCTGTTACCACCATCTTGTTTCAGCACGACCACAAATTGTTGGGTGGTCCTGGCCATCTCCTCGTCGGTGTTCTCTATTCCCAGGACGTCAGCAATCGAGACCTTGACCATGGCTTTCATTTCTTCTTACGCTCGAGCGGATACACCCTCCAACAATGCGGTCAACGGCTCTAGTGTCTCGCGAAGAATGTTCCGTGACTTGTGAAGCCTCCCCTTGACCGCCGATATTGAGATTCCCAGGTGCAGGGCTATCTCCCGAACGGTTGGCTGGTCGAAGTAGTACATCAACTTCGCTCCCCGATTCGAAGGCGAGAGCATGTCCACCGCGTCTCTGACAGATCGAGCCAATTCGCGGGCCTCGGCCACTTCCTGGAGCCCAGGCTCGGTGTCCGACGTCAGAAGTCCGGCGCCAGTGGTTCCACCAACTAACGACTTGTAGGACAGCGTGCGATTCGCGGCTCGATCTCGGATGTGATGCCGGCAGAGATTCAGGACGATTCTGTACAGCCAGCTTTGGAACCGATCCGGGTTCCGCAGTCTGTCCAACGACAGGTAGCCTGCACTATGGCCTCTTGAGTGATCTCTTGAGCGGCGTCGTGATGACTGAGGGCACGGTATACCACACGCCGAGCCATCAGAGAATATCGTTCCGCCAGTTTCCCGAAGGCGTCACGGTCTCTTGCTCTGGCCAGAGCTGCCAGTTCGGCATCTAACATTTGATCCATCTGAATCCCTTGATCGAACGCGTTCAATATGTAGTGCCAACAACCGCCCGAGAGGTTACTTTTGTTTTTCGGAGTCACCCTCCGAGCGCCGCAACCCCAGCCACGCGTATATCCCCTGGGGAGGAACCAGCAGAACCGCAACCCCAATTAGCGCGGCGCGAACCGATGTCAGTATCGCGATCCCGCCCATGACAGGACCTAAAACCACCTGCCCAAATGCATTAGACTGACTGTGCAGAGAGAACACAGTTGCTTTGTATCTTGACTCCACCATCTGGTTGAGCCAGGCGTCCACAACCGGGCCTGTTGCGCTCCGCACAAGCGCAGTGAGTAGCACCATTGAGACAGACAGAGCGAAGTTTCCCGATAGCGCGAAGACCAGCGCCGCGCCCATAGTTAGCCCGTTTGCGCCCGTGAGGATTCTCAGGGGCACGCCAGCTAGGTCAACGTCCACTGCCCGACGAAGGAGAGCCGTCGCCCCTATGCCGAATACCAGCACGATAACTTCGATTATTCCGAACCACACCACAAAATTAAGATTCCAAATAGCCGGGAACGCGAAGGAGTCAAGCATGTGCTTTTCCCAAAACCTGTCGAATGGTTCACTGGACGCCCCGTAGAACAGTTCAATTACGATAACTGCCATCAGGACGTGGTGCATCCGGACCGCCGTTATTCCAGAACTCAAAGTGGTCTTCATGGAGCTCCACGTCTGACGCTCGGAGCGCGGGGTCGGGGTGAATCCCCGCTCCGGCATCACGAAAACCAGCACGACGGCCAAACATAATATGATCGCCCCTCCGACGATCAGGGACAGGGCGATGAACGCCGAAGCCAGCGCCACGCTCAGGCCAATGCCCAACAACCTGCCCATCCGTGTGAATTGGGAGCCTCGAAGAAACACGTCTCCAACCCCACCGTCGTCGCCGAGTTCGTCGGCCAGCCACGCCTGACGCGCTCCGCTGGTGAATGTGTAGCCGACCCCCCAAACTGCCTGGGCCAGCAGAATCGTGCCGAACAGCGGGTACGCTCCCTCCAGCATTATCCCGGCCCCGGTCAGAGCGAACCCTATTATGAGGGACAATCTACGGCTGAACACATCGGCCACAACGCCTGTTGGTATCTCGAATAGAAACACCGCCGCTTCCAGCGCCGTGCCCACCAAGATCAGCTCCAGGGGGTTGAGCCCCGCCTCCGTGATTCGATAAACAGCTGCCATGGTCGCAAAGCACGCGAATCCAGCGCCCTCAACGAATCCCATCAGCAGATACACGGGTATCGGGTCGAATTTTTTGAATCGCAATTACATGAGCCTTAGAAAAGTTTTGAAGAACTCAAGAGGACGAGGAATCGTGGCGGCCCACATGGCTGAAATCGGGCATGCGAAGGCCTAAACCAGTCTTGGTTGGAATGCCGGAGCCTATGGTAGCATACCTCCAATATGGCCCCCTGAAGCGTTGAAATACTTTGGATGTCTTCTCAATCCCAGTTTTAATTAGGTTAGCTATATTGCCTTTTTTGATGTATGCTCTCGACTGATATTCTGAATGGCTGGTAGGTTCTGGCACATGCGGGGTGGCCTTTTGTTTACCAAAGTTGCTTTGACAATTGTCGTAATTCTTATTCTGGCGGGGCTGGGTTGCAGCTCGCCCGCATCTTCTATCGTCTTCACCTCGGACCGAGACGGCAACCTGGAGATTTACTCGGTCAACGCCAATGGAGAGAAGCTGACCAATCTGACCAATACTCGGACCCCCGAGTTCACTCCCGTGGTGTCTCCGAACCGTAGGCTCGTCTCTTTCTTGTCTGGAGTGCCGGGGGACACCGCCGTGGAGGTGATGCGCATCGACGGCACCGAGCGCTCACGCCTGACCCATAGCAGCGCGGAACACAGCAGCCAACGATGGTCGCCTTCCAATGACCGCATTGCGTATGTGAAGAATGACGGCGCTAACTCCAACATTTATGTGACGTTAGTCAGCGAGGAGAAGACTGCCTTGCTCACCTCGATTGGAGGCGACCAGGTGGGAGACTGGTCCAGCGATGGCAACTCCGTGGCTTTCACAGTGCAGAGCGGGCCAGACCAGGGAATATACATCCGAAACCCCGACGGCGTGAACGAGTACCGAGTGACCGATGCACTGGACTATAACCCCATCTGGTCTCCCGATTCCCGGCAACTGGCCTTCTTGTCCACCCGAGATAAAAACGCTGAAATTTACATGATGGATGCCGACGGCGGCAATCTCAAGCGTCTGACCGAGAGCGATGCCCCGGAGTACCACCTCTCATGGTCGCCCAACGGCCAGTCCCTGCTGTTCGTCTCGGAGCGCGACGGCAACCCTGAAATCTACACCGTCACCAAGTCAGGCGCGCGACCCACGCGCCTGACTTTCAACACTATAGTGGACAACCAACCAGTGTGGTCTCCGGGAGGCAAGCAGATCGCATTCGTGTCTTACCTGGACGGCGATGCCGACATTTTCTTGATGAGCGCCGACGGCAAGAGTCAGAAACGCCTCACCAATAACAGCGCCCAGGACACTAATCCAGCCTGGTAATTCAGGTGTCAGGTAGACGGTAACTCGCGGTTACCGCCGTCGTCTCGCCATGCAGGTGATTTCAACGAGACTCCCACCGAAAAGCCCTGCCGATTGGGTGGTGGTTCTCGCCGGGTACTTGTCTTTCTCGAAGAACTCTCGGTAGACGTCGTCCATTGCGTCGAAGTCATCCAGCGTCACAAGATGCACGTCAACCCGTACGATCTGCCCCATGTCGAGGTTGAATTCCGACAACATCCTCCCGATCGCAGTCATCACTGCTTGAGTTTCCTTCTCAACATCTCCTAGAACTGCCTGGCCTCCCGGAAAGTCGGCAGCCACCAGCCCTGACAGATAAGCATAGTTCTCGTCCAGAACCATCGGACTGTAGGGCGCGTCTGACTTGGGCATGAATGGCGGCTGGAAATGGTGAATCATAAACTTTCCCCGTTAGCATTGTTCTATATTGAGCGACGTGATGTTGAAAAGGTGTTTCCTAGCTGAAAGCGCTTATTTTCAGAGCCGGCCCACGGCACATCCTTACCTTCGACGGTCCATCGACTTCTTGGAAGCGCTCTGTAATTTTGGAACGGCAGGGTCATACTCTCCGAGGACAAATTCTTGAGGATGGTCCTCCACCCACGCAAGGGTGACCTCCCTCACCGCGCGGTCGCCAATGATAAGATTCCTTCCTCGCGCCGCCGCAAACTCGGCCATCTCACGCCTAAGCCTGATGATCTTCCAACTTTGTACGGCAGCCAGATAGGAAGCGTCACCAGGCGAAAAAAGAACCTGAATGCCATCATCCAATCGTCCATGGAGCCCTGGGCAAGCCGACCCTCGTTCATGCCTTGATAAAAAGCTCTGGGATCGCGACCTTGGACTCGTCGTCGTTCATTTTGTTGGTCATCAAGCATCCGTGAATCCTAGTGGGAGAGAACTCTAATCCGTGTTTCTTACGGGACAAATCGGCGCTGTGAATAATCCACCCAGAATATCTCGTCCATCCCGAAATACTACCCTAGCGCGTGTCCTCTAGTCTGCGCGGCTCCTGAGAGAAAGGAAGAGCGGAACTGAACGCCCCAGCGTCCGTCGATTTTGGTAAATATCCAAAGGGTCAGGAATCCATTGTATTCTGTTCCATCAGCATGTCGCCTGGACTGATGTATAGCGAGATGCACTTTGTCCTCGCCTGATTGGGCAGCCTCGATGGAGGTCGTCGCTGTGTGGTCCCATCCCTCAGCTTTGAGACCGACAGTCAAATTGTCGCCGCTGGAAGCCCAAAAATCGTCAGCAGTCTCCCAAACCTGAAACTGGTTCTGTCCGGACAGCCTTCTATGGGGGAAGTGCATCTCGGCGACCATAGCGTCCCTATCTCGGGCGTTGAATGCAGTATTCCATCGCTCGAACGATGCTCTTGCCTGCTCAACGGAATCGGACAATTGGAGCTCCTCTAAGCATAGATTTTCCAAGCAGATTCGAGCCAGTTTATGCTAGCGTCGGATCTGATTGGCACAGACTTTACATCCACACTTTCAAACTGTCAAACGTCAACAGCCTCGTGAAATCACGAAACCCAATGACCTGACCCCCAAAAACCTGATAACCTGACCGGAGCCATCCGCCCATCACAGGAGGATATAATGGGATACACGACTATCATCTCTGAACGGGTCGGCGACGTTGCAGTCATCACGCTAAACAGGCCGGACACTCTCAACGCCCTGAATCTCGCCTTGACCGAGGAACTGGCCGACGCGATTGGCGGAGCCCAAAAGGACGGAGTTCGTGCGCTGCTGCTAACAGGAGCGGGGCGCGGATTCTGCTCCGGCGCCGATCTTGCGGCGGGCGAAGGGAAAGGCCATCCCAGCAGCAACGACCTGTTGAGGACGATACGTATGCCTCTGGGCTATCACGCCATGCTGTTGCGGGAGTTCCCGAGGCCGACGGTGGCGGCAGTGAACGGCGCAGCGGTGGGGGCCGGTTTCGGATTGGCTCTGGCATGTGATATTCGCATCGCGGCCCAAAGCGCGCGGTTCTCGGCCATCTTCGCAAAGCGCGCTCTCTCGCCCGACTACGGATGCACGCAGACTCTGCCCACTATCGTTGGGATGTCCAAAGCGTTGGAGCTCATGTACACAGGAGACATCATCGACTCCTCGGAGGCAGAGCGCATCGGGATGGTCAGCCGGGTCGTGCCTGACGACGAGCTTTCAGAAGTTGCGATGGAGCTTGCCCAGAAACTGGCGAGCGGTCCCTCAATAGCCCACGCCCTCACCAAGAAGATGGTTTACACGGCTCACGAGCGCACCTTTGAAGAACAGCTGTGGATGGAAGGCCAGGCCAGCACAGCCTCCGGCTCGTCAGAGGACCGTAAAGAGGGACTTCGGGCTTTCGTCGAACGCCGAGAGCCGAAGTTTCAGGGCCGCTAACGCCCCCGCATGTCCCAGGAGTTTTACGAAACCGACACAGCTTCCACTCGATACGTAGCGGACCGCGCTGTCTCGTCATGGAACATCGACGGCCCAGCGCGATTGCTGAAAAGGCTGGAGAATTACACCTACGAGGCAGGCTCGGAGGGTCGGGAAAGAATAATTCGAGTCACCGAGGATTCTCACCGCACGATCGCCGAGCTAGAAGCGTAGCTGGACTGGGTCCGCTTCCTCTCTGAGCAGGGCGTCAGCGTGTCTGGGCCTCTGCCATCAAAAGATGGCAACCTGGCGGAGACTTTCGATATCGAGGACGGCCCGCTCCACGTGTTGGTGTTCACCAAGGCGCCGGGCAGACCGATGCAGTTCTCGATGAACTGGAACCCTTATTTTCACCGGCGACTGGGTGAGTTGGCCGGCAAGACGCACTCTGCCACGAGGATTTATCAGCCGTCCGAGGGTATCCAAAAACGCAAGTCCTGGCTGAATGACATGCGATACATCGGACAGTCCATCCCTAAACGCGAAACCATCGCCCGACGGGAGTTCGACGAGGTCGTTGAGTGGGCATCCAGCCTGGAAACCAGCCGCGACACTTTCGGATTGGTCCACACGGACATTAACCACAGCAACTACTTTGGGGATGACAGCGGCGGCGTTACCGTCTTCGATTTTGATGACGCCCACTACCACTGGTTCGCCTACGACCTGTCCGTGCCGATGTTCTACGCCGTCCTATCCTTTGACCTGCCCAGTATGGATGCGACCAAACAGGACTGGTTTTGCGGCCCATATCTGGAGGGCTATACCCAGCACATGGACATTAACGACGAGCGGATCAAGCGGATACCCTGGTTCGTCCGATTCCGTCGAATAGACCTCTTCGCCTTCATCTGCAAAGAGTTGGACATCTACGATTGGGACGTCAAAGCCATGCGCCGCATCCGCGGAGGGTTTCTTGTTCGAGAGCCGCTAGTTTAGTTGTCTTGGAATTGTCATTCTGAGGTCGCAACCGAAGAATCTGGTCGCTTGCAAAACAGCGGTTCTCCCAGAATCGATCGGGTGCTTCACCTCGGTTCAGCATCGCAGATTTGCAATGTTTTTCCGGTCAGAACCCCGCCACCTTGTCGCACACATACAGAAACGGTTCGTTTGCGAGGAACCGGCGCAGGTTCTCTTTGAATATCTGGCGGCGTCCCTCCCACATCTCGAAAGTCAGAGCCGAGGCGTGAGGTGAAATGATGATGTTGTCCAACTCCCAGAAGGGACTGTCCGAGGAAAGAGGCTCGTTCTCGAAGGCGTCAACGCCTGCTCCTGCAATGCGATTTTTTTTCAGAGTGTCCAGCAAAGCGTCCTCATCCACGATGCCGCCCCTGGAGATGATGATGAGATGCGACGAAGGCTTCATCAGTCCAAGGTGGCGCGCGGTAATCATCCCGTGGGACTCGGTGGTCAACGGCGCTGCAATCACGATCCAGTCTGACATCTCGAACATATCATCCAGCCGGTCCAGGCCCCAGACCTCCCGAACTTCAGGAGGCCCGGGGAACGGGTTTTTGTCGACGGCATAAACCTCCATCCCAAAAGCGTGGGCGCGCCGAGCCACCGCCTGACCGATGCCTCCAAGGGCCAGAATGCCCATTTTGGAGCCTCCCACCTCGGCGATTCGCTGGTCGTACTTCTCCGTGGACCAGTATCGGTCTCGTTGGTCGCCCATCATCTCGTGAGTGCGATGGGAGAAGTCCAGCACGACAGACATCACGTGATCGGCCATCGGATTGGTGTGAGGGCCGCGAGCGTTGGTCAGCACCACATCGCTGTTCACCAACTCAGGGATTTCTACTGCCTTATCCACGCCCGTTCCCGGAATCTGAAGCCATCTGAGCCTCTCTCCGGCGATGAACACATCTCGGCTGGGCATGCCGAAGAACACGTCGGCGTCCTGAATCTCCCTAGCCTGATCCTCTGCGGAGTTGGCGACCGCAAAGTCCACATCAGGGAAAGTCTCGGTCAAGTCTTTCAGGAATTCGTCGTTCATAAGGCTAGCCAGCACGACTTTCATGTGTGTTGTCTCCTGCGAGTTTGGACGGATAAGCGAAAACGGTTCGGACATACGCCTGGGCAATTATACTCCAGGGCCACAGGAAATCGAGAACCGGATTGTCTTGGAGATTCCAATTGGGTCGACTCGCCCGCCAACTCGCTTGATATGAACTCATCACTCACAAAGCAGAGAGGCCATACTGTCGTCAAACTGGCTTCAAAAAGCGCTCTCCATTATCCCCTCGGAATATA
>CEWR01135031.1_pt1 | contig 11753 bp, 11 predicted proteins | sample 356321 | NCBI WGS metagenome assembly CEWR01 (sample SAMEA2621551, study PRJEB7988) | marine metagenome | biome: marine biome (ENVO:00000447); feature: mesopelagic zone (ENVO:00000213); material: "saline water (ENVO:00002010), including plankton (ENVO:xxxxxxxx)" | depth 790 m
GTTATTAAACTTCAGCAAGAAGTAAGTAATACTCCCAATACAGAATCAATACAACTAATTAACGAGAGTATTAAAACGGCTAGGCGCATATCTCATGATTTAAGCCCTCCGTTATTAGAATTTACACTACTTCCCGATTTAATAAAAGACATTCTTGATCCTTGGAAAACTAAGTTTAACATCATTTCTTTTTTTGATATCCGAAAAGAGGATGATAGCTATAGTAGTGAATTTAAAATACAGTTTATTCGTATCTTACAAGAAGTAATTATAAACATAGATAAACATGCCAAGGCGAGTGAAATAAGTGTTCATTTTAGGCAATCAAACAAATCCACTATCTTTATCATTAAAGATAACGGTATAGGTTTTAATGATGACAATCAAAAAAAAGGCTTAGGTTTAAAGAATATTGAAACAAGAGTACTTCATTTAAAAGGAAATTACCGCATGCAATCCCAAATAAACAACGGTACTTCTTCAATATTTTTATTTAAACACCAGTAAATATGGATAAAATAACACTTGCACTAGTAGATGATGAAGCATTAATTGTTACTCTTTTAAGCAGCTTTTTTACTCAACAAAACGATATTGAAGTTTGCTTAACAAGTAATAGTGGCGAGGAATTTTTAGAAGAGTTAGCAAAGCAAGAAATATTACCCGAAGTATTGATTTTAGACTTAAAAATGAAAGCTAAAAGTGGTATTGATGTTTTAGAAATTTTAAAAGAAAGCTATCCAAGCATTAATACTATTATTATGTCTTCTCATTATAATAAATCGTTTATGGGCTTTATGTTAAAAACAGGAGCGGCTGCTTTTATTCCCAAAGGAATTTCTCCTCAAGAATTATTAAAAATAGTTAAAGAGGTAAAACAAACAGGATTTTACTTTCAGCCAGATCAATTAGAAATAATAAGAGAACAAGTTGCTAAAAAAACACCTACTCCAAACATTAACAATAACAACGTTTTATCAGAAAGAGAAATGGAGGTTTTAAAATTAATTTGTCTTCAAAAAACGGCTAAAGAAATTGGAGAGAAATTATTTATAGCTCAACGAACAGTTGAGGGCCATAAAAACAATTTGTTTTTAAAGACAGAAACCAGAAACATTGCCGGATTAGCTATTTATGCCATTCAGAACAATTTGGTAAACTCAGAAGAGATCTTCTTGAATTAAGCTATTAAATCTTTAAACAGTAACTAATCAATTACTCTCTGCCAGGTTAAAATGGAGGAACAGGAGCTGTCAAATCATACAAATGTTTTCTTCTGGCAGATGTTTTAGATACAGTACCAATATAATCGGTATTCATTAAAATAGGAGTTAACTTATTTTCATGATTTAACGCAAATGTTAATACAATGTTTGCGGTTTGCTCTTCTGTAATCACTTTTGCTACTACTTCTTTTTCTATGATAAAATATTGAATGTTCAATCCATTGTAAGATGTAAAATCTTTTAAAGGATCATTAGAGTTTAATAAGGTATTCCAATCTGTAATACCTTTATGTGCTGTAGTTGCTTGTATAATATGTTCTGATAATATTTGCCCTTGCTCATTAATTTCTGTAATAGGTACATCTGTAACTAAACTTAATTGCTCCAATTCTAGGTCTCTATCTTGAGGTAATCCTCCTACAGTACCAAGCTCTATATTTTTTTCTGCAAATGCACTTAAAGGAAATTTCGCTTCGGTTTCACTTCTCAACGCTAGCCTAAAATGAGTTGTATTAGGGTTGTTTACCAATGCTTGTAATGCTACTACAGAATAGGTAAACGAATTAGAGAAATCAAGATAGTTGGAGAGATAGTACTATCATCAAGACAGATCTAATAAAATTTTAATTTAAGCGTTCCTTTAAGTAACTATTTCAGGTAATTTTACACCTTTCCAGTATTGCATAGAAACAAGAGAGAAAATCATTGTAGAGGCTAATCCCTTAATTAAAATTACTCCTCCTATTTGAGATGATTCATCTGCTCCAGCTAACAATAAACCATTAGCTATATTACTGACATAAACCGCATCTTTAAAGCTTAAAAATACAATTAAGCTAATTGCACTAAAAACCACAGCAATAGCAGAAGATATAAAAGCTGCTCTAAAATTTTCTAAATAGCCATCAATTCCTTTTTGAATATTAGACTTAATTAGATGATTCATAAAAGCTAACACGATAAGTCCAATAAACAAACGCAAATAAGTGTAGTCAGCTAAACCTAAATATTATATAAGTAAAAAATATACACCTAAAGACAGAAATATTAAAAGTGCATAAACGAAAATTTTTTTTTATTTTTCATAACACTATATTTAATGGGTTTATATTTCTTTATGAATTTCAGAGATATATGTTGCGATTCATTAAATGTTTTTTTTCATATTTAATAGACTCCTAATCAATAAAAGCCACTGCCAACTTTATATCATCATAGGTTACTGAACCTACCAATTTACCATAAATAGCATTTAAGCTAATTGGAGCACTTTTGGGTTGCTCATCGTAAGCGGATTTAACCTTTTTAAGAATAGCTGCTTTAGGTTTGTAAAAGTTCAGATTTTCATCTGGATTATCTTTTCTAATTTTAATTAAATGTCCTGCAATTGTTCCAACAGAAAGTCCGCGAGTTTCTGCAATTTCTTTTAACGAAACACTTTGTTTTAAATGAATAAGTGTAACATCATAAGTAGACATTTTACTGTTTTCCTTTTCTTTTACACGATTTTTATGCTTCGTAATTTCTCTCTTATCAATTAATCCTCCAACATCTCTTATAAATACTTTGCCTATTAAATCTAATTCATCCATTGTAAATTCGTTATCCGAATCACCAGATAATTCCTGAAAACGACCATCTGCCTTATTTGCAAGAGAATCAACCCTTAAGGCCATTTCATTCAACCCTAATAATTGAAGGTTTTCTAATTTCTTTAAACGAGATAATGCTACATAACCTTGTCCTGTTTCAAAAGTTTTAGAAAGATCAATTTCAGCAGCATCCAAAGTCATTCCCTGACATTTATGAACCGTAATTGCCCAAGCTAAACGTAAAGGAACTTGATTATAACTTGCTAGGGTTTTACCATTATCATCCATAATGGCCCAATTTTCAATTTCAGTTGTAATGGTTTTTCCATTCAATAGTTTTACTGAAGGAAACCCTTTATCTGTAAAGCCTAAAATTTTACCTAAAGAACCATTTACATAACGATGTTCTTTATCGTTTTTCACAAACATTACCTTAGCACCAATTTTAAAAACCAACTCCTCTCCTGCTAAAACAGAATTCTTTAATGTTTCTATCAGTTTTTTATTACCAGATGTTTTCGCTTTAAACTTTTTGGGTGTACCTGATAGTTGTGATAAATGTTGTGCATTTACTCTATCAACATCATAATTATGTGTGTAAAGTTTGGTAGGTTCTACATCATCAGCCAATTTATTAGTTGATGCTTTTTTAAGCGTATCATAACTCTTTTTGGAAATATCTCCTGTTCTAATTTCATTTAAAATTAGATTCAAGTCATTGTCACTTTGTCTGTATTGCTCAGTTAAATAACAAACCGATAATTTTGCATTTACCCAAGCTTCTGCCATAAAAGCAAACTTATCTTTAGCTGCCTCTCCTTGATTTCCTATTGGAGGTAACTGAAAGAAATCTCCACAAACTACTATTTGAATACCTCCAAAAGCAGCCTCATTTTTTTTAAAATAACGCAACACTACATCAACTGCATTTATTTGGTTTTTATGCAACATTGATATTTCATCAATAATTAACACTTTAACCTTCTCTAAATGCTCTTTTAAGTACTTTTTAGAATTCATACTTGCCAAGTTTCCTGACGTGATAAATTCCTTTACTCCAATACCTGACCAAGAATGAATAGTCATTCCGTTCATATGTGTAGCAGCAATACCAGTAGAAGCAGTAACGGCAACCTTAACCTTCCGTTCTTTTAAATAATCTATGTATTGATTTAATACATAAGTTTTACCTGTTCCTGCTGAACCAGTTAAAAAAACATTTTTTCCTGATTTTAATATTGCTAGCGCTTTTTCTTGTTGCATGTCGTGAAATTAATTAATCAAAAAAGATTGAATAAATATTCCAATAACACTTATCAACAAAATCAAAACTAAAAAAAGTAACTTTGCAACATTATGAGTTTAGAGCAAGAAATTAGTAAAAGAAGAACATTTGGAATTATTAGTCACCCCGATGCAGGAAAGACTACTTTAACTGAAAAACTGTTGTTATTTGGTGGAGCAATTCAATCTGCTGGAGCAGTAAAATCTAATAAGATTAAGAAGACTGCGACTTCGGATTTTATGGAAATTGAAAAACAAAGGGGGATTTCTGTTGCAACTTCTGTAATGGCTTTTAACTACAAAGATGTTAAAATTAACATTTTGGATACTCCCGGTCACAAAGATTTTGCTGAAGATACTTACAGAACACTAACAGCTGTAGATAGTGTTATTTTAGTAATTGATTGTGCTAACGGTGTTGAGGCTCAAACAAAAAAGTTAATGGAAGTTTGTAGGATGAGAAAAACTCCTGTAATTGTTTTCATTAACAAAATGGATCGTGAAGGACAAGACCCTTTTGATTTATTAGATGAAATTGAATCTAACTTAGGAATTAAAGTTAGACCGTTAAGTTGGCCAATTGGAATTGGAAGTAGTTTCCAAGGGGTATACAATATGTATGAGAATCACTTAAATCTATTTGATAGTAACAAAACAAAAATGGAGCGAGATGTCGTTTCTATTAAAGACATTAATGACCCTGTTTTAAATGACCAAATTGGTGATGCTGCTGATGAATTAAGAGATGATGTAGAATTGCTTGATGGAGTGTATGACAAGTTTAGCACAGAATCTTATAACGCAGGCGAATTAGCGCCAGTTTTCTTCGGAAGTGCTTTAAACAATTTTGGTGTTCAAGAACTTTTAGATACGTTTGTTAAAATTGCTCCCTTTCCTAGAAGTAGAGAAACCAATGTTAAAGTTATAGAACCAACAGACGAAAAGTTTAGTGGTTTTATATTTAAGATACATGCAAACTTAGATCCTAAACACAGAGATCGTATTGCCTTTTTAAGAATTTGTTCTGGTAAATTTGAAAGAAACAAGTTTTATCAGCACGTTAGAATTGATAAAAAAATGCGATTTAGTAATCCTACCAGTTTTATGGCACAAGATAAAAGTGTTATTGAAGAAGCTTACCCTGGTGATGTTATTGGACTGTATGATACTGGAAACTTTAAGATTGGAGATACTTTAACGGAAGGAGAAAAAATGGAATTCCAAGGAATACCAAGTTTCTCACCTGAGATATTTAAAGAATTGGTGAATAGAGATCCAATGAAGACCAAGCAACTAGAAAAAGGAATTCAACAATTAACTGATGAAGGAGTTGCTCAATTGTTTATTCAACAACCTGGTAATAGAAAAATTGTTGGTACGGTTGGAGAATTACAGTTTGAAGTTATTCAATATCGTTTAGAGCATGAATATGGAGCTTCTGCAGCTTTTGAAGCTAAAAACTTACACAAAGCTTGTTGGATGACTACTGACAATGAAGCAAAAATGGAAGACTTTATTAGACGTAAAGCTCAGAATATTGCTAAAGATAAAGATGGTAATTACGTATTCTTAGCACAAACAAGGTTCTTGCTACAAAGTGCAGAAGGCGATTATCCTGAAATAACTTTCCATACTACATCAGAGTTTAAAACCGAAAAGGTAGAATAATAGAAAAAGCCTCCGAAGAAGTTCGGAGGCTTTTTAGTTTTAGGCATTATGTCTGATATAATTATTCAAATCAGAAACGCTACTTGAAAATGAAAACTTTCCATTAATAACAAAGTAGTTTTCTTTATCTATTGTTTTGTTATAAGCCAATTTTGCAAATTTCAGTTTAGAATTGTCAAAAGTTAACTGATCCATTATTGCTGAAACTTGATTTACATTCATGTGGTTTGAAGCCAATGCTTGTATAGCAATTCCTGATCTATCATCATCAAAATGTTCTTTTTTCAAAACATCCATTAATCGGTTAAAACTATTACCAGACATTACAACTGGACCATAATTATTTCCGAATCCATTATTTCCAAAGTTACTTTGTCCATAATGACCACCTTGATTTACAACTGGCTCACATCCTAAATTCCAATCATTATTATGGTTTTGTGCCCCGTAATTAATTCCGTAAGTATTATGGTCTCCATGTCCATTATTATGACTATTTCCATGATGTCCGTTTGCGTTACCATTATGATGAGTAGCCTTCTTGAAAAATTTAAAACTTAACCTATTTCGTCCTTCAACTTTTACAAAAACTTTTCTTTTAGATGGCACATTAATACAACCTTCATAAATAGTTTTTACAAATCCTCCATAACCATTGTGATTCTTGTTTCTCTTAACAATTTTCACAAAATGATCTCCTGGAGATACATTCTTTAAACTAAAGTTTCTCGTTTTTTGGGAAATGTCATGATCCAAAGTGATTATAAAACTTGAATTATCCCACATTTTAATGTTTAAATCTGAATTATATGTTCCATGTCCTACGCCATGCGCATAAGCACTTCCTATAAAAAGGGTTAAAACCGATGTAATCAATATCTTTCTCATAATTAGTCCTCCTATATTTTGGTTAAACATATTAGTAGACTTTCAAATGCTATGCCAAAAACAATAATTTGGATATGATTACATAGACATTTGATATAAAAACATCTATTATTTTAAAATCTCTCCTAACCAATTATGATAATCATGAAAAGTATTTAAATTGTTGTGTGACCCGTTTTTTATGGTAAGTAACTTAATATTATCAGATAACTCTTCTAGTAAAAGGCTCGATCTATAAGGTACCGTTTCATCTTCTGTACCATGAACTAAATGCACCTTACCTTTTACATTTGGCAAATACTTAGCTGTTTTAAATTGATAGTTTAACAAAATTGAATTAGGCAAATAGGGATAATGAAATTTTGCAACATTATAAAAATTAAAATATGGAGTTTCTAAAATCAATTTACTTGGATGATTTTCATGAGCAATATAAGCTGCAATTCCAGTACCTAAAGATGATCCATAAACTACAATATCTCTTTCTTTGTAATCATAAGTCAATTCCTTATAAATAAGTGTTGCATCAGCATAAAGCATTTTTTCATTTTTAATTTTGCCGGTACTTTTTCCATATCCTCTATAATCATACATCAACACGTCATAACCTTTATCTATAAAATCAATAGCTTTTAATCCCCAAGATTCTAAGTTATCTGCATTTCCGTGATGGTAATATATAATACCTTTAGCATTCTCAGCTTTAAATAGTAATGCATTAAGGATGTTTCCATCTTCAGTTTTGTAAAATTTTTCCTCAAACTCTGTTTCAAAAACAAATTTATACTTGTCAGATAGTCGTTCAGGATGAAAAATTAATTTTTCCTGAAAAATATAAACACCGATACTCACTCCAAGTAAAATTGCAGGAATAGAGATAATGATATATATGAGAATCTTAGGCACGTTAAAAGAATGTTAAATTGGTTTAGTCTTTGCTATTTAATACTAAGTTTGAAATCTAAACTACTCAAAATTATGAAGAAATTATTTTCTATCCTTTTAATACTTAGTATTTCTTTAGCAGGATTATCCCAAAATAATAGCTATAAAATTAAAATGAAGATAAATGGAATGAAAGATTCCACTTGCTATATAATTAACTATTTAGGGCAAAACAGGTTTTATAAAGATACTGCACAATTTAATAATGATGGAGTTATCATTTTTAAAGGAGAAGAACAACATCCTGGAGGAATGTATACCTTGTTTACAGGGACAAAAATATTATTTGATTTTATCATAAATAATGAAGAGTTAATAGATCTAGAGACCGACACAATAGATTTTATCGGAAATATGAAAATTAAATCTTCTAATGAAAATAAGGTTTTCTTCGATCGTCAAAAATTTATCACTAAAAAACGTGAAGACTCTCAAGCACTTCGCGAAAAGCTTAATGCTAAAGAGACTTCTGATATAGAAAAAGAAGAATTAAATAAAGAATTTACTATTATGGGGCAAGCAGTTAGTGCTTATGACTCAAATATTATAAAGACCAACCCTACCCTTTTTATGTCCGTTTTTCTAAAATTAATGAAAGAACCTGAAACTCCTGATTACAATGAAATAGAAAATGATTCTATTAAGAAACTAATGAAGTATGAATATTATAAAAACCATTTTTTTGATGATGTTGACTTTTCTGATTCACGAATAAACTATACCCCATTCTATCATCAGAAATTAAATAAATACTTTAAGAATGTTATTTATCCAATGCCCGATTCAATTATTAATGGAGTAGATTATATCTTAAATAAAGCTAAAGCAAATGATGACATTTTTCAATACAGCGTGCAAACTCTCTTTAATAAATATATTAAATCAAAAATTATGGGAATGGATGCTGTATACGCTCATATTGGAGAAAAATATTATACATATGATCTTGCATTTTGGTCTGATTCAGCTCAAATTGAAAAAATACAGGAACAATCAAGAAAACTAGCTCCATTACTTTTAGGTAAACAAGCCATTAACTTATCATTATTAGATACAGGAAACAACTGGGTAAATATGTATAAAGATGTAAAGGCCGAGTATACAGTTTTGGTATTTTGGGAAGCAAGTTGTGGGCATTGTAAAAAGGAATTACCCAAATTAGCTCGTTATATAGATTCTGTTAAAACAACTGTAGATATTAAAGTATACTCAGTTAGTAAGAATCATGATGATGAATGGAAAAAATTTATTAGAGATAATAATTTAGATTTTGTAAATGTTGCTGTTCCTAAAGAAGTTTATTCAGATCAACAAAAGGCTACAGAATATATCAGAAACGGATTTACAGACCTTAAAAGTCTAAACTATAACACCACTTATGATATATTTACAACACCTCAGATCTATTTACTGGATAAGGATAAAAAAATTATTGGTAAGAAATTAGAGACAGGATTGCTTAAAAAAATAATCAAGAAAGAAGAGGCTATTAAAAAAAGATAAATATCCTTCTCTTTATTTAAAAATGATATTCAAAGATCATAATTAGAAATTATCGTCAAGTTAAAAGATTGTTAATTAGGTTTAAGTCTTTCTTATTTAATACTAAATTTGAAGTATCTAAACTATACTGATTATGAAGAATTTATTATCTACCCTCTTAATACTAAGTATTTCTTTTGCTGGATTTTCTCAAAAAACTGATTACAAAATAAAAATGAAGATTGATGGCATTAAGGAATCTCCTTGCTATTTGATTAACTATTTTGGACAACAACGTTATTATAAAGATACTGCACAATTTAATAATGATGGTTTAGTCATTTTTGAAGGAAAAGAACACCATCAAGGAGGAATTTATGGTGTTTATACTGACGGAAAACTCTTATTTGAAATCGTAATTAATGGAGAGAAATTAATCGATTTAGAAACTGACACGAATGACTATGTTGGTAATATGAAAATAAAAACATCAAAAGAAAATCAAGTGTTTTTTGATCATTTAAAATTAATTTCTGGTAAACAAAAAGCATCGCAACCTTTAAGAGCTAAATTAGCTAATAAAGAAACTTCAGAAAAAGAAAAGAAAAAAATTAATGATGAACTAACTGCTGTAGGGGAAGAGATTAACACTTATAGATTAAATGTTGTTAAAGAAAATCCAAACCTTTTTGTTTCGGTAATTTTTAAGACAATGAAAGAGCCAAAAGCGCCTGAATTTTCAGAAATTGAAAACGATTCGCTTAAAAGGCTAATGAAATATGAATACATTAAAAATCATTTTTTTGATGATGTAGATTTCTCTGATGCACGAATTAATTACACTCCTCTTTATCATAATAAAATAGATAAATATTTTAAGAGTATCGTTTATCCAATGCCCGATTCTATTATAAAAGAAGTTGACATGATTGTTAATAAAGCCAAAGCAAATGATGAAATTTTTAAATATACAGTTCATCATTTATTGAGTTATTATGAAAAATCAAAAATTATGGGGATGGATGGAGTTTTTGCTCATATTGGATTAAACTACTACACACAAGATTTAGCCTACTGGGCAGATTCTGTACAGATAGAAAAAGTACAAGATAAAGCAAGAAAGATATTTCCTTTAATGATTGGAAAACAAGCAATTAACCTAACATTACTAGATACAAGTGCTAAGAACTGGGTTAATTTAACTAAAGATGTAAAAGCTGATTATACCGTTTTGGTTTTCTGGGATCCAGATTGCGGACATTGCAAGAAAGAACTCCCCAAATTAGCGCACTACATTGATTCCATTAAGACTAATGTAGATGTTAAAGTATATTCTGTAAGTTCTAATCATAACTCAGAATGGAAAAAGTTTATTGTAGATAACAACTTAGATTTTATAAATGTTGCTGTACCTAAAGTAGTTTATAAGGATCAGCAAAAAGCAACTGAACTAATTCTTAGTGGTAAAACAGATTTAAAGAGTTTAAATTATAATACAACTTATGATATTTACACAACTCCACAAGTTTACCTATTAGATAAAACAAAAAAAATTATAGCTAAAAAATTAGATACAGACTTGTTAAAAACTGTTATATCGAAAGAAGAAGCTAGAAAAAATAAGATATGAAAAAACTTATTCCAGCATTTATTGTTATTTCTATTGGTATCACTATAGGCTATTTTATGATTGATAATAATAAGCCTAAACCTAAAGTTTATAACCCAAGCGATCTTAACCCTGATTTAGTAGACGAATCTTTAAGAAACGTTGATAAATTTCATAGAGTTGGAGCCTTTAACTTAACCAATCAAGATGGAAAAGTTATAACAGAAAAGGAGTATGAAGATAAAATATATGTAACTGATTTTTTCTTTGTTACCTGCCCTACTATTTGTCCTAAAATGACAAAACAAATGAATCGTGTTTATGATGAGTTTAAAAACAATCAAGACATTTATTTGTTATCTCATACGGTTATGCCAGAAGCAGACTCTGTACCTGTACTTAATAAATATGCACAAGATTTAGGTGTTTCTTCTGATAAATGGAATTTTGTAACTGGAGATAAAAAACAGATTTACAACCTTGCTAGAAAAACTTATTTTGCAGCTATAACCGAAGGTGATGGAGGAGTAAACGACTTTGTTCATACAGAAAACTTTGTATTAGTAGATAAAGATAAACGTTTAAGAGGTTTTTACGATGGAACATCAAAAGAAGATGTTGATAGACTAATTATTGATGTTTATGCGTTAATAGAAGAGTATATAAAAAACTAAAAAGAAAAGGTATGAATGTCATCACAAAACTTGTTGGATTAATTTTTATAATATCTCTATTATTCTCTTGTAAAAGTAAGCTTGACCAATCAACTATGTTTAGTGGTAGAACCCACAAAAATAAAAAAGGAGTATACAACACTGGTTTAACTGGAAAAAAATCGCCAAGCTTACAAATAGCTAAGGAGTATGACAAAATGAGTAAGTATGATGGCAAACCTAAGAAAGCTGCAAGAAAAGCAAATAAAGAGTTAGCTAAAAAGAAAGCGGTTATGTCAAAGAAAAATGCAAAGTTTGTTAAGAAAAAGAAATTAGGAGTTAAACCTGGTAAAAAGAAAACTAGCGGAGATAAATAGTCTAGTGTTTAGTGTTTAGTGTTTAGTGT
>CEWR01152426.1_pt1 | contig 11743 bp, 6 predicted proteins | sample 356321 | NCBI WGS metagenome assembly CEWR01 (sample SAMEA2621551, study PRJEB7988) | marine metagenome | biome: marine biome (ENVO:00000447); feature: mesopelagic zone (ENVO:00000213); material: "saline water (ENVO:00002010), including plankton (ENVO:xxxxxxxx)" | depth 790 m
CCACCTGGCCAGCGCCGTGGCCGACGTGGAGATCCGCGTCTCGGCCATCGGCACGCGCAGTGAACAGAGTGGTACGGCCGGAAGGATCGCGGACTGGTTCGCCGAGGATTTTCCCGATGCCGGGATCGAGGCCTGCTACGGCGAGACGGTCTGGCAGGACATCCTGGAAAAGCACAAACCGGACGTGCTGTTTGTCGCCACCCCGGACCACCTCCACGCCCAGCCGATCCTGGACGCCCTGGAGGCCGGCTGTGACGTGATTACAGAAAAACCACTCTGCCTGACCACCAGCGAGGCCGACCAGATTATCAGCACCGCCCAGGCAGCTGGCCGCATCGTGGCGGTCGACATGCACAAGCGCTACGACCCCTTTGTCCGCGAGATGATGCTCAAGGCCCCGCAGGCCTACGGCCCGATCAACCGTGTCCGCGCCGTGCTGGAAGAGCCGCTGGAAGTGAGCAGCGAGATCTTTGCCTGGGCCGAGCAGAGTAACCCCTTTGCCTATGTCGGCTGCCACTGGCTCGACGTGGTCCACCATTACATGAAGGTGCGGCCCGTTTCCGTCTTTGCCACTGGCCAGAAGAACCTGCTGCTGGGCTGGGACCAGCACCACCAGGAAGTGGCCGAGCGACGAGGAGTCGATCCCTCCAGTTTCAAGCGACAGCATGTGATCCAGACCTGGGACAGCGTGGACGTGGCGGTGACTTACGACAACGGCATGCGTGGTGACTACAACAACAACTGGATCAACCCGGCCGAGTTCGAGGGAGCGGTGAACCAGGAGATCGAGCTTTACGGCATCTATGGCCGTGGCATCGTGGACCAGCAGGACCGTGGATTTCGTGAGGCGATCATCGGGGACGGTTCGCGAACCCGGAATCCTTCCTTCGGCGGCCGCATCCAGCACGAGGGAGGCGAACTGGAGATCTTTGGTTATGGCAAGGCCTCGATTGCCGCTGGCCTGCTGGCGATTATCCGCCGCCGGGTGCTGGGGGAGACGCTCGACGAGATCGGCGACTCCTATCCCACCGATGCCAGCCAGCGAGACGTGGTGCAGGTGATCGAGGCCGCCTCGATCGTGGCAGAGAAGAATTACGAGTCCTTCCAGGCCGGCCGCGGCACCCCCGTTACGGCGCTACTGGGTGAGTCCGGCATCCAGATCATCGAACCGTGAGTAGAGTTCCTGCTACGGCTGGATGACAAACTCCAGCTGCCGATGGGCCTGCCGCAGCGCCTGCTCAACCGCTTCCGGCTCGTCAGCCCGGGCAAACAGGAAACCGAGGTACTGGGAACCCTCCGGCAGGGGCACCAGTTGCTGGCCCAGGTGGGCAGTGATTGTCAGATCATCGATGCCGGCAACCGCCCTGGCATCTTCCTGCCCGCGAATCTCCTCCAGCCGTCCAGCAGCCGGAATCGGGATCATCATCACCCCCGCCGCTTCCCGCTGGCGATCGGGCAGGTCAAATTTCTGGTCCATGGCATGTCGAATAATCAACTCCTCCAGGGAAAGGCCACTACCAAACCTGAGCAAGCGCGAGCAGAGCCCGCCGATCGAGCGGCCATGGACTTCAAGAACGACCGGGCCATCCCCGGTCAATCGCAGCTCGGCATGGATCGGTCCGTCGGTGAGTCCCAATGCGGAGGCAGCCTGCTGGACAGAGCTGGCAACGGACTGCCGGACCTCGTCAGCCAGTCCCGACGGGGTCAGGTAGATCGTCTCTTCAAAGAAGGGTCCCTCGAGCGGGTCGGGCTTGTCGAACAGGGCAAGAACCCGCAGGCTGCTGCGGGTGAGGATCCCCTCCAGGGCTACCTCCGGACCCTCGACAAACTGTTCGACCAGGAACTCCCTGGCTGGCTCCCCATCCTGGCAGGCGAGGATCGCTTCCAGACGATCGACCATGGTAACAAACTGCTCTGGATCGTCGGCCCGCATGACCCCCTGGCTGGCTGCCAGCGAGAGTGGCTTGACCACGCAGGGATACTCCACCCGGGCAGCCAGGTCTGCTCGATCCTCGTCCAGGCGACAGAGGGTAAAACGGGGGGAAGCAACTCCTGCCTGCTCGAAGAACTGCCGCATCTGGTGCTTATCCTCGGCCGCCGCGGCGGACTGGACCGAGTTGTGCCGGAGTCCCAGTCTGGCAGCGATCGTCGCTGCCACCACCACCACCTGGCTGTCGACCGGTACGACTGCATCGATCGGCCAGTCCCGGGAGAATTCAAGCACCTGCCTGGCTGCCTCCTGCGGATCCTGGAAATTCAGCGTGAGCAGGGCAGACGGGTTGAGATGTTCAAGCGTGTTGGGGTGCTCGGAGGCGACGGTCACGTCGACCCCGAGACGCTGCGCGGCAGAGAGGAATGCCTCGGTCCGATAGGTCGTCGTCGGCAACAGCAACAGCACCCGCGGCATGACCGGTACTACTTCTTGGAGGGAGTGTAGTACGGGTTACGTCCAGAGGCATGATCTGTCACATCGAGGATATCGCCGACTCCGGGCACGGCGGCACGGATGGAATTCTCGATGCCAAATTTCAGCGTCACATCAGCCTGGCCGCAGCCCTGGCAGCCACCACCCATCTGGATATAGACCGTATTGTCCTGCACGTTGATCAGGCTAATCACACCGCCGTGGTCTGCAACCGACGGATTGATATCCTTGTCCAGGACATCCTGGACTCCTTCACGAATCTCGTCCGCGGTCGGGAGACTCTCGCGGGCCGCCTCCGAGACGGCAGGCTCTCCGGATGCCATGTGCTCTCGGAGCGCCGCCCCCACCGTGCGGCCGATTACCTGCCAGTCGACATCGGCCGTCTTGTTGACTGTCAGCTGGTCATGGGAAACCACGACTCGCGAAACACCCTCGATCCCGAACAACCGCTCTGCCAGGGGTGACCCGGTAGCTGCATCCTTGTCCATGAAGGCGAACGACTGATTCGGATAGATTGCTTCACTGACAGTAAACCGACAACTTGCATCGGAGACCGGTTCCGCGGTAATGGAAATCTCACCCTCTGACATACCAGTTTCTCCTTCTCTCATCGTGTTCAGCGTTTCACCAAGTGCCTGCTGACCCATAACTGGTTTCTGGCAGGCAAAGTTCTCACAGAGATAGGTTGTAACGACTCCACCCTGCTGTTGTTTACCAGCAAAGATGTCTTTCAGGTTAACCGATTTAACGCCATCTGCCGATGCCGCAAGGGCAATAACCCGGTTGGGGAGGAAACGGTGACGCAGATCATACAAGAGCTCGATCGTCTCCGCATCCTCACTATCTCCAAGGATAACAATCTCGGGAGTCGGCCCCAGGATCATGTCCAGCACATTCAGGAGCTGTGCCCCGCCAATCGCCGACCGTTGCATAACGCCCGTACCCTGCCGGAGTATTTCCTCAGAGGCGTCCAGGAAAACCCTGTTTCCACAGAGTTTCCCCAATCGCCCAAGTGCCATCGCCGTCATTGCACTGCTGCTGGGCGTGGCATTGTCAAAAATCTCCTTGTTGCGGGCAATCAACGTCTCATGGTCATTGGCGGTGTAAAAGAAACCTCCATCCCCTGGATCGCAAAACTGCTCGATGATGATCTCACCAAGCCGCACCGCCTGGTCAATCCAGTATTCATCGAAGCTCGCCTCGTAGAGCGTGACCAGGGCATTGGCCATGTTGGCATAATCGTCCAGAAAACCATCGACCTTGGCCTCACCAGCTCGCCAGCAGTGAAGTAGGCGACCGTCCTGACGGCACATCTTCTCCAGCACGAAACGGGCAGCACTGGCCGCTGCCTCGAGGTATTTCTCGTCATCCAGGATGCCGGCAGCACGGGCCATGGTATGGATCATCAGACCATTCCAGCTTGCCAGTACCTTGTCGTCCTTGCCCGGCCGGATCCGCGTGTCACGCACTTCCAGCAGTCGTGCCCGGGAGTCAGCCAGTTCCACCCTCAACTCTGCTTCATCCCATCCCTGTTCTCGAGCGGACTGCTCAATCGTGCGAGGCAGGTTAAGGATACTGGTCCCCTCGAAGTTCCCTTTCTCGCTCACGTCATAAACCAGACAGAATCGCTCTGCTGCTTCCTCACCAAGAACCTGCTGAATCTCGGCCGGAGTCCAGATGTAGAACTTCCCCTCGACCCCCTCACTGTCGGCATCTTCGGTACTGTGAAATCCCCCCTCGGAATCTGTCATGTAGTTCAGCTGGTAATCGAGCGTCTCGGTAGCAACACGGGCGTACTCCTTGTCCCCGGTCAGCAGGTAGCCATCCAGATAGGCATCGACCAGCAGGGCATTGTCATAGAGCATTTTTTCAAAGTGAGGCACGAGCCAGTCGGCATCCACCGAGTAGCGAGCAAATCCACCGGCCAGGTGATCGTAGATTCCGCCCTGGGCCATCCGGTCCAGGTTCAGCTTCACTACCTGGAGCAGGTCCTCACTGGGCCGCCGGTGATAAATCCGCATCAGCAGCTGCAGTGCCATCGAATGTGGGAACTTGGGTGCATCGCCAAAACCCCCTCGCACTCGATCACCACTTTGCTGCAGTTCCGCCCCGGCATTCCAGAGCAACTCGAGCGAGGCATGCTCTCCGGATCCGGCAATCATCCCAATCTCGCCAAGGCGCTCCACCAGCTGCTCGGCCTGCTGATCTGCCTGTTCCCGCCTGGCATTCCAGGCATCAATAATCGACGACAGCACCTGGTCGAATCCGGGCATTCCCATTCGCTCGCTGGGGGGCCAGTAGGTCCCTCCGAAAAAGGGTTTCCCTTCCGGCGTCAGGAAGACCGACATCGGCCAGCCACCCCGGCCACTGATCATCTGCACCGCGTTCATGTAGATCTGGTCAAGATCCGGTCGCTCCTCGCGGTCCACCTTGATCGAGACAAAATGATCATTGAGCGTGCCCGCGATCGTTTCATTCTCAAAGCTCTCATGTTCCATCACGTGGCACCAGTGGCATGCCGAGTAGCCAATGGAAAGGAAGATCGGCTTATCTTCTGACCGTGCCAGTTCCAATGCTTCGGGACCCCAGGCATACCAGTTGACCGGGTTGGAGGCGTGCTGCAGCAGGTAAGGGCTGCTCTCGTTGGCAAGCTGGTTTGGCATACCACGTATGATACCAGTTTTCATTTGACCACAGCGGCCAGGGAGAGCTTAGAATACCGGTCAGGAGAATATTCTATGAGAGCCACGTTTCACCTGCTTTTCCTGTCAGTCATTCTTCTCTCCTGGCAGGGTGCTGCCACGGCCGCCGACAGCGAAAAACCTAATATTCTGCTGATCCTGGCTGACGATCTCGGTTACGGGGACGTCAGCTGTTACAACCCCCACTCACGGATCCCCACGCCCAACATCGACCGGCTGGCGCGGCAGGGAATGCGACTGACCGATGCCCATAGTCCCTCGACCGTCTGTACTCCGACCCGTTACAGCCTGCTGACCGGGCGAATGGCGTTTCGTACCGGCATGCGTGGCGTCTTCACCGGGGCAGGGGGACCCTGCATGATCGAGGAGGCACGTCTCACGCTGCCCGGGATGTTGCGCCAGCAAGGTTATGCGACCGCGTGCATTGGCAAGTGGCATGTCGGCATGACCTTCCATGACAAAGAGGGCAAACCCCTGAACCGGAACGGCCTGGAAGCGGTCAGGCAGATTGACTATTCACGTCCCATTCCCGATGCACCGATTCATCGCGGCTTTGACCATTTCTTTGGGACCGCCTGCTGTCCCACGACCGACTGGCTGTACGCCTTCGTGGAGGGTGACCGGATCCCGGTTCCGCCCACCGGCATCGTCGACCGCGGCCCCCTGCCAAAGCACCCCTACTCGCGGGACAATCGTCCGGGCATGATCGCCCCGGACTTTGACCTGGAAGAAGTCGACCTGCTGTTCCTGGAAAAGAGCCGCACGTTCCTGGAGAATCACGTCCGTGACAACCCCGGGCAGCCCTTCTTCCTGTTCCACTCCACCCAGGCGGTTCACCTGCCATCCTTCCCGGCGGACGTTTTCAAGGGGACAAGTGCTGCCGGGCCCCATGGCGATTTCATCCTGGAACTGGACCACGTGGTGGGGGAACTCACTCGTACGCTCAAAAAACTGGGTGTGGCCAGGAACACGCTGGTGATTTTCTCCAGCGACAACGGTCCGGAGGTCACCACCACGATCCACATGCGTGCAGATCACCAGCATGACGGTGCCCGACCCTGGCGGGGAATGAAACGGGATAATTGGGAGGGTGGCCACCGGGTCCCCTTCATCGCTCGCTGGCCAGGCAGGATCCAGGCAGGCAGCCAGAGCAACCAGACCGCCTGCCTGACCGACGTGATGGCCAGCTGTGCAGCAATTGTCGGAGCCCCGCTGCCAGGCAACGCCGCCGAGGACAGCTACGACCTTTCACCGGTCCTGCTTGGTGAGACGGGCAAGGAAGCAGTGAGGCAATACACCCTGCACCAGACAATCAGCCTGGCGCTGGCAATTCGCCGGGGGCCCTGGAAGTATCTCGACCACAAGGGCTCCGGTGGGAACTCCTACGCCAACGAGCGGCTCAAGGTTTACGCGATACCCGACACGGCAGCCGATGCCCCGGGCCAGCTTTACAACCTCGAGCTGGATCCGGGCGAGACAACCAACCTGTATTTCAGACATCCTGGCATTGTCCAGGAGCTCAAGGCCAAGCTTGAGCATTACAAGCAGAGTGGCAGAAGTGCACCGCCAAGAGCGGGACAGGAGTAAGGAGATGGGACAGATTCAGCGACTCCTTGCCGGAAGCCTGGTGCTCCTGCTGGCAACAGCTGGCACAGCCCAGGAGAAGGATCAGAAGTACTGGCCCCAGTGGCGCGGTCCGGCTGGAACGGGGACCGCCGAGGGAGCCAATCCTCCCTTCCAGTGGAGTGAAATAAAGAACATTCGCTGGCGAGTCGATATACCAGGCCGGGGACATTCCACCCCAATCATCTGGAAGGACCAGGTCTTTTTGACCACGGCAATTCCAACGGGGAACAAGTTACCCCCTCGCTACAGCGAGGCGCCCGGGGCTCACGATAATCTGCCGATAACCCAGCAGCAGCAGTACGTGATCCTCTCGATCAACCGCGAGGATGGCGAGACTCGCTGGAAAAAGACGCTCCAGGAAGCCCTTCCGCATGAGGGAGGTCATAACAGCGCCAGCCTCGCTTCCCAGTCCCCGGTAACCGATGGGCAGCATGTATTCGCTTTTTTCGGATCCCGCGGCATCTATTGCCTGGACATGAAGGGGACGCTTGTCTGGAAGAAAGACCTCGGAGTGATGAAGAGCAAGCATGGCCATGGGGAAGGAAGCTCGCCGGTCCTGCATGGCGACACGCTGGTCATCAACTGGGACCATGAAGGAGATTCTTTTGTGGTCGCCCTGGACAAGAACACGGGCAGGGAACGCTGGCGCGTCAAACGGGAGGAAGTCACATCCTGGGCTACTCCCATCGTGGTGGAGCATGCCGGCAGTTCCCAGCTGGTGGTCAGCGGTACCGGACGGATCCGCAGTTACGACCTGGCTACGGGGGGCGTGATCTGGGAATGCGGAGGACTTTCTGCCAACATCGTCTGTTCCCCGGTTGCCGGGCACGGGATGGTCTTTGCCGGCAGCAGTTACGAGAAGCAGGCGATGATGGCAATCCAGCTGGATGGGGCCAGTGGGGATATCACCGACAGTGACAAGGTTCGCTGGTCACGGATCCGGGGAACCCCCTACGTGCCGTCGTCGCTGCTGTACAAGGAATCGATTTACTTCCTGCGTCACTACCAGGGCATCCTGACGCGCATCGAGGCAAAAAGCGGGGAGGAAAAACAGGGACCCTTTCGCCTTGGAGGCATCCGTGATGTTTATGCCTCACCCGTCGCTGCCGCCAACCGGATCTACATTACCGACATGGATGGCATGACGATGGTCCTCAGCCACGAGCAGCAACCTCGCGTGTTGTCGATGAACCAGCTCAATGACAGCTTCAGTGCTTCCGCAGCCATCGTGGACAAGGAGATCTACCTGCGTGGCCTGAAGCGGCTCTACTGTATTGCCGAGGATTGAGTTTCGCAGGCGCAAAATCCTACGAGTCGTCTACCGCCACAGGAGTCTCGGGCTTTTCCGCATCCGCTGGCACCGCTGTATCTTCGGGCAGGACGTTTTCATCTTTCCCCGTCTTCTCAGCCACCACGTTACCATCCATGCGGTGCGTGACCCGTGGCTTGATCACCTTTCCAGCCAGCCCGATCACTTTCATGGCCTGGATCATACGGTAGGAAATATCCAGTTCCCACCAGCGGTGGCCATGGGCGGAACTGCGTGGATCTGCATGGTGGTTGTTATGCCAGCCCTCTCCATGGGCCATTAATCCCACGATCCAGTTATTTCGACTGTCGTCCGGTTCCTCTTTGTAGTTACGGTAACCGAACACATGGCTGACGGAGTTCACCGACCAGGTAATATGCCAGACCCACACCGTGCGGAACAAAACCCCCCATACCACCAGGCTAGTACCGAGTTGAACTCCAGACAGTGCGCTTCCACCAAGCCACCAGCCAAAACCGAATCCGGCCAGCCAGTAAACAGCGGCATGGATCAGGTAGACCAGGATGTAGTTCTTGTCCTTTTCCACCCAGCTGTAGTAACGACTGCGCATCAGATCCGGGGCATAGCGAGAACAAACCTGGTCGGGCAGATAACCCTCCACGTCGTAAAACAACCAGCCCATGTGACCCCAAAAGAAACTCTTGGTCGGAGAATGAGGATCCAGGCTCTCGTCGGAAAACTGGTGATGGGCACGATGCGTGCCGACCCAGCGGCCAGGTGGGCCCTGCAGGCAACAGGATCCCAGCGTTGCCAGGCAGTACTCGAACCATTTTGGACAGGTGAAACCGCGGTGCGTGAGCAGGCGATGGTACCCAATGGTAATGCCAAACATGCCGTACAGCTGCCAACTGGCCAGCGCCACAATGACGGCCGTCCAACTAAAGAGCCAGGGGATAAAGACGCACAGTGCTGCGACATGGATCAGCAGCATGATCACAGTTCTTCCCGGGCAGAAGTACATCTGGGGTGTTTCCCCCTCCACGGTCGATGCCGCTACCGGACTCTCGGTGATAACTGGCTCAATCGCACCAGTTGTTTCATTGGACACAGTAACCAAGCTACCTCACTCCGATCCTTCGATTTCTTATGCCAAGAAAGAAAATTGGCCCGGCTGACAATCGCTGCCAGCTAGTTCGTTCTTACCAAGAAAATTGATCCATCGATAGAACAGATAAACACTGAGAAATGATCTCTCCTGCCCAGCCCTCCTTTCACAAGGGAGAGGGGCAGTTCTCTCAAGCAGCTTTCCCGGCGAGAAAATGGGAAGCATCCCATTGCCACAGATCATCCTCAGGCACAGACAAAAAACAGTGCAAAAACAAGACACTCCGCTTAAACATGCCTCTAGAGAAAAAAATCTGCAATTAAATCGGCTTCCGGATCCATCGCATAATGGTCCAGGTCGGTCACGCCTTCTTTCGCCAACACCTCGTCATCGACAAAGAAATTCCCGCTACATTCACGGCTCTCTCTCGTCAGGATCGCATGCGCCGCATCGGCCATGATCTCCGGTTTGCGAGACCGCTGGATCATGGCATCACCACCGAGCAGGTTCTGGACAGCGGCAGTAGCAATCACGGTCCGTGGCCAGAGGGCATTGACCGCCACACCCTGGTCTCGCAGCTCTTCCGACATTCCCAGCACGCACATGCTCATCCCGAACTTCGACATCGTGTAGGCAAGATGGGGAGCAAACCAGCGGGACTCCATGCTGAGGGGAGGGGAAAGGTTCAGTACGTGCGGATTGTCAGCCTTCAGTAGCGCCGGGAGGCAGTGCTGTGTTACCAGGAAGGTCCCTCGTACATTGATCGAGTGCATCAGGTCAAACCGCTTGATCGGGGTCTCCGTGGTACCGGCAAGGAAGATGGCACTGGCATTATTGACAACGATATCAATACCACCGAATGCTTCCACGGCACTTGCAACGGCTGCCTGCACCTGGTCTTCAAAGCGGATATCGGTCGCACATGCAAGTCCCTGGCCTCCGGCTGCTTCTATCTCCTCGACCGCTGTATAGATCGTACCAGGGAGTTTCGGGTGCGGCTCGGTTGTCTTGGCAACCACCACAATATTGGCTCCATCCGCTGCCGCTCTAAGAGCAATCGCCTTGCCGATTCCCCGGCTGGCACCAGTGATAAAAAGTGTCTTTCCTTCCAGTGTCGCCATCCTGCCGGCTCTCCCTTCTTCTCCTGGCCATAAGATCAGCTGGTCCGGACTCTAACTGCGATAATACCACAGTCATCCTGGAGGCGTTGGGGCTGCTACAGAATGGCCTATCGCCTTTCCTTCCGGTGGCCTTTGGATATGATAAACGGGTCGCTTGATCGACAAATCCCCGTCTGCTCCATGTTCATTTTCCTTTCGTGCAAGACGTAACCATGCTTCATCTTCGCCCCTTTCTGATGCGATGCTCTGCGATGCTGGTGATCGCTGCGTTTACGGGTTATGCCCTTGCAGCAGCTCCACCCAAAAAACCCGTTCCCAAGGCCAAGCCGGCACTGCAAAAGACTCCCAAGAGCAAGCTCCCCAACCAGGGACCACCTCCGAAGCTCAACTTCCATATCGCCCCGGTCAATCCACTCCACAAGGAACAGGTGCGGCAATCGGCTGACCGTATCGACCAGTTGATTGATGCCCGGCTCTTGAGCGAGGGGATCAAGCCGAACCCGAAGTCCACCGACGAGCAGTTTGTCCGCCGCATCTACCTGGAGATCAGCGGCACCATCCCGACCGGCCGGGAGACCTTTGCGTTCTTCGAGGCCTCGCGGGAGGACAAGCGGGAGGTCCTGATTGATCACCTGCTGAACCAGCCAGGTTATGCCAGTCACTTCTTTAATTACTGGGCAGACATCCTGCGGCTGGTGGATAAACCAACGAACGTGACCTACCTGCGGCCCTACGCCGACTGGCTCAAGGGGCAACTCCGAAGCAACGCTCCCTATGACCAGATGGTCCATGCCATGCTAACCGCCCAGGGAAAATCCTGGGTAACTCCCGCTGTTGGTTACAAGCTCCGCGACCGGGGAATGCCCCTGGATAACCTCAACAACACGGTCCGCGTCTTCATGGGGACACGAATCGGCTGCGCCCAGTGCCATGACCATCCTTTTGACAACTGGACACAGAAAGAGTTCTACGAGCTGGCCGCTTTCGAGGCGGGTGTCCGGACTATCCTGCCCCGGACCCGTTTCAAGCTGGACGAGTCAACGAACGCCCAGAAAAATGTCACCGGCGCCGTCCTCAGCCGGCTCCGGCAACTGGAACGGTACAACAGGGAGCAGGTCTTCGAGGTCGTGAATGCCCGCCTCAAGTTCCCGCACGATTATGCCTACGCCGATGCCAAGCCTGGTGAGATTGTTCAGCCGAACGTGATTTTCGGAAAGAAGCCACCCTTGTCGGCGAACAGCTCACGGCGAACCGCCTTTGCCGATTGGCTGGTAGCAACCGAGAATCCCCGCTTCGCCAAGACGATTGCCAACCGGCTCTGGAAACGCGCCTTGGGGGTAGGGCTGATCGAGCCAGTCGACGACATCCGGGATGACACCACGGCGAGCAACCCGGAATTGATGAAGTTCCTCACCGAGGAGATGATTCGCCTGAAATTCAACCTGAAAGAATTCCAGCGAATCATTTACCATACCCGCTCCTACCAGCGGCAGG
>CEWR01293251.1_pt1 | contig 11734 bp, 10 predicted proteins | sample 356321 | NCBI WGS metagenome assembly CEWR01 (sample SAMEA2621551, study PRJEB7988) | marine metagenome | biome: marine biome (ENVO:00000447); feature: mesopelagic zone (ENVO:00000213); material: "saline water (ENVO:00002010), including plankton (ENVO:xxxxxxxx)" | depth 790 m
ACCCGGGCATGAGCGCGCGCTTGGTGACAGAACCTTCCACTGCAGTCACAGCGTTTGAGATCGATGATGTCGAAGCTTTGTACTATCTTGGTGGTGCATGGATACTCGGGATTTCATTAGGACTTGACCAACCCGCGCTTGTAGCGGATCTACCTACCGCTCGGGCACTTATGGACCGGGCCATCGAACTTGACGAAGATTACAATCGGGGTTCACTGCACACTGCATTCATTACTCTTGAGTCTGTGGGTGATGCACTAGGAGGCTCGTACGTCAAAGCGCGTGAACATTTTGAACGTGCTGTGGAGTTGTCAGAGGGATTGGATGCCGGGCCCTATGTGGCAATGGCCCTTGGCGTATCTGTTGCCGAAGAAAATCGGCAGGAGTTTATTGAGTTACTCGAGGCGGCTGTTGCGATTGATGTTGAAGAAGAACCAAGTAATAGGTTGTTGAACACGCTGTCACAACAGCAGGCACGCATGTTGCTGAGCCATGTTGATGACCTGTTTTTTGCACCGCTCGATGAAATCGATCAAGATGAGTCTGGAGCAGACGAGGAGATCCAATGATAAAGACGTTCCGACTTGCAGTTCTCTCAGTGTTGCTTATTAGTCCAATTCTTCTCGGAGCGCAGACCGCACGTTTGCGTCTTGGGAGTGTGTTGCCCGCTAATTCTCTTTGGGATCGGTCACTTAAGGAGATGGCAAATGGATGGCAGCAGGCAACAGACGGTCGGGTTCGTTTGCAAGTACGACCCTCGTCCGGAGACGAGGCGACACTACTTCGCCGCATGCGTATGAATAGCCCTCAGGTTGCGGCACTGTCACCATTAGGTTTACAGGACATCGACGAAGCCTTCAGTGTTTTCGGCGTGCCATTCTTCTTTGAATCGGAAGCCGAAGCGGTGCAGGTGTTGGAGGATTTAACTCCTCGTCTTCGGGCTGTGCTTGCCGAGAATGATTTAGTACTTCTTAACTGGGGACATGGCGGCTGGGTACACATTTTTTCGGCTACATCGATCAGCACTCTCGACGATCTTCGCGGAGCCAAGCTCTTTACGTCGGCGGGTGATGATGGTGTCGTGAATTGGTATAAGGAAAACGGTTTTCAGCCGGTGCCGTTAGCTTTAACTGACGTGCTTATGGGTCTTAATACTGGCTTAATAGATGCGTACCCTAGTTCCCCCTATAGCGCGCTCGTGTTTCAATGGTACCGGCAGACATCACATATGCTGGACGTGCCGCTTGCTCCCTTGTTCGGCGCCACGGTGATGAGTCAACGTGCCTGGCAACGTATCAGTGACGCAGATCAGAAGGCCATATTGGATGTGGCAGCTGACACGCAGCAGTCGATGTTTATTGAGGTGCCGCAGCAGGACGATGAAGCGGTTCGCGAAATGAAGTCCCGTGGGCTCAATGTTGCCGGCGTTAACGAGTCTCAAGCGGCAGTGTTTCGGTCCGAAGCAGAGAATCTGACGGCATCTTGGAGAGGTAGTATGGTTCCGGGGGACATCTATGATGCGGCCGTCGAAGCCCGAAACCGATACCGAAGCCGTTAATAAGTTATTTGCTGTTCATTCCATCCGTATCCAGTCGCTACAGGTCTCTGCTGACCACCCTCTGATACCATCACGTTCGGATGACCTCATCGTTCGACTCTGACGCTGACCGCCAAATCAAAGCCGTCAGTGTGATTCATACGGCTGAAGAGTGGCTAGCGTCGGTCTCGCTGGCGCTGATGATGCTGTTGCCGTTGGCTGAAATTGTCGTTCGACCTTTTATTGCCGGTGGTATTCCGGGTTCTATTCCTTTCGTTGAGCATCTGACTCTATGGGTAGGATTTATTGGTGCATGCGTAGCGGCGCGCAGCGGTAAGTTAATTGCTCTTGCAACAGCCACCTTTATTCCCGAAGGCATATTTAGAACGTGTGCACGGACCTTTTCAGCAACAGTAGGGGCCATGGTTTCGACATTGTTGGCTTGGGCTGCGTTGGATGTCGTTGCTATTGAGATGGAATTTGGCCGTGAGATTGCTCTCGGAATCCCGGCGTGGATGTTTCAACTGGTGTTGCCTGTCGCTTTTGGAGGCATTGGGTTGCGTTTGGCATGGGCGGCTGGAAGTTTTTGGCCGAGGGTAGTCGCATGGCTGGGTATGAGCGCCGGCAGTTTGTTTGAATATTCGTGGGAGTCCTTTGATGGCGCAGCTGGTTGGCCATGGGTCGTGCTCTTGGTACTTGCGGCGATTGCGGGAGCCCCGATCTTCTCTGTTTTGGCCGGTGCCGCTGCATTTTTGTACATGGTGAATGGCTTTGATCCTGCCGTCGTTCCGTTGTTTGCATACGACCTAGCTACTGAACCCCACCTGCCCTCCATTCCCTTGTTTACGCTGACTGGATTCATTCTCGCCCAGGGCAATTCCTCGGAGCGGTTGCTCCGTGTGTTTCGCGCTGTGACTGGATGGATGCCTGGTGGTACAGCGGTTGTGTGTACGGTTGTGTGTGCGTTTTTTACGATTTTTACCGGTGGGTCTGGTGTGACGATCTTGGCGTTAGGTGGGTTGCTACTACCTGCTTTGCTGAAGGATGGGTACGGTGATCGCTTTTCGATTGGATTGCTCACCGCCTCGGGGTCACTGGGTCTTTTGTTGCCGCCGGCGATGCCATTGATTTTGTACGCGATTGTTGCGCAGACCGCACCAGAGAACCTGTTTATCGGAGGGCTTCTGCCCGGCTTGCTCTTAATTGCGATGGTCGCAGTTTGGGGGATGCGTCAGGGGATGCTTACCGGGGCTGGTCGGCAGCGGTTTGTCTGGCGAGAGGCTCAAGATGCCCTCTGGATTGGGAAATGGGAATTACTCTTGCCCGTTGTTGTTTTGGGGGCATTGTTTAGCGGTCGGGCGACTTTGGTTGAAACGTCGGCGCTTACAGCGCTTTATGCGCTGGTCATTACTGCATTTGTTCATCGAGATTTTTCATTTGCTAAAGGCTTACAGCAGGCATTTCGCGAGTGCATCGTGCTGATTGGCGGTGTATTAATCATTTTGGCCGTTGCAAAAGGATTTACGGCCTACATGGTTGATGTTGATATTCCGTTCCGACTTCTCGAATGGACGCAGGCACACATCGAATCGCCATTGCTGTTCTTGTTGGCACTTAACGTTTTTTTGTTGATTGTCGGATGCATCATGGATATCTTTTCGGCCATCGTTGTCGTTGTTCCACTCATCAGTGAGATTGGCGCTGCGTATGAGATCGATCCGGTTCATCTGGGCATTATTTTTATCGCCAACTTGGAACTCGGTTATTTGACGCCACCGGTCGGACTGAACTTATTTCTTGCGTCGTACCGATTTGACCGTCCGTTACTCGATGTTTATCGAGCTTCAGTGCCATTCCTTATCATTCTTGGGATTGGTGTCTTGTTAATCACTTATGTACCATGGCTGACTCTTGGTCTTTTGGAGATGATTGGCCGTCAGTAGTTGTTCGTTCGAATTTTTTTAGAGACGAAAGGAAGGCAGGATGAACTTTCTTCGGCAAGGATTTTTTGCCCGCTTGGTTTTGGTGTTTAGCCTCCCACTGAGTGCATGTGGGTCTGACCCGGTGGAAGAAGTTACCGAACAGGAGATGATCGAATCGACCGTGGAGACGAATGGAGACCAAGAGCCGAGATTCTCTAATATGCGGCAACTCACCTTTGGTGGTGAGAACGCAGAGGCCTATTTTTCTGCTGATGGCTCAGAGTTAGTTTTCCAGACAACACGGGAGGGAGTCCCGTGTGATCAGATTTATCGGATGGACCTCGACGGCGGGAACATGGAATTAATTAGCACGGGCAATGGCCGGACTACTTGCGGATATTTCTACCCGAGTGGTGAATCCATCGTGTACGCGTCCACACACGCTGGCGGTGTCGAATGCCCACCCCCGCCTAGTTTTGAAATGGGTTATGTCTGGGCTGTTTATGACACCTACGACATTTATCGTGTTGGAAAAGATGGCAATAACTTGGTTCAACTGACTGACGAACCTGGTTACGACGCCGAAGCAACGATTGGGCCGGATGGGACGATTGTATTTACAAGCGTTCGGGATGGCGATATGGAAATCTATTCGATGGATGGAGATGGGGACAATGTTCGAAGGTTGACCGATCGTCAGGGACCTGACGGAGGACCATTTTTTTCTGCGGATGGTTCGAAGATTGTATTCCGTGGTCGTGAGATTCCTGATGGTGAAGAATACCAAGATTACAAGCGATTACTAGACCAAGGCCTTTGGCGACCTACTGCGCTGGAGATTTTTGTAATGGATGTGGACGGCAGTAATCTCACGCAAGTTACAGACCTCGGCGGCGCAAGTTTCGGTCCATTTTTCCATCCTGATGGCGAGCGCGTTATCTTTTCTTCTAATTGGCACAATCAGGATGGTCGAAACTTTGATCTCTTTATGGTGAATATCGATGGTACTGGACTTGAGCGAATTACTTTTAGTGAAACATTCGATGGGTTTCCGATGTTTTCACCTGACGGCTCTCAGTTAGTGTTCGCATCGAATCGGGATGCTACTTCAGAGGGTGACACTAATGTTTTCATAGTGGATTGGGTGGATTAGCCTCTTTAGACGACTAGTGTGTGTGCGAAGATTCTCCGCGGTGCTTTAACAAGTGGTCAATTGTGTGGGCGTAGTATCTGATTACCGCGCGTTCTCGCACGCGATAGCGTGAACCGTCAGTGACGACAATTCCACGGGTCTCTAGTAACCCTATCGCTGCGTCAACTGCAGCTCGGCCTGAAGTTACATCGAGGTTGGCTTTTGATGATTCTAAGGTTTCAATGAGCTGGTCAACTCGGTCTTCTAATTCGGTTCGTTCCATTGAGCGCCGGAGTGAGGCCGCCACTAGTGCTGTCGGCAAGACTTTGTAAAGTCGTCCGACAGCTTCTCTAACGCGACGCTGTAAGCGAACCATGTCACGGCGCGCATCAGGGTCGTAGTCTCCCATCGTGATTGGTTGACCGAAGCTGACGATTGCACGAGATTGGTAGCCAATGGCATAGCGGATCATTTCCGCGACTTCCCGTCCGAAAGGTCGCTGTGTTCGCTTGACCTTTTGGCGTGACAGGATGAAATCCTCTAGGACGAGATCGTATGCGATGGCTGTCGGAATAATGACAAGATCGCTTTGGTTCGTTTGTACTGCTGCACGGAGTAAAAGTGTTTTAAATGGTTTCAGTTCTCCGCTGTAACTACGGCCGCCTTCAAGATAGAGGAATAGGTCGGTTCGACGGAGGAGCTCGGCTACGTAAGCTTTGAGTGTGACGAGATAAGCAGGGTCTTTTGTTTCTCGTCGAATCGGAATGGCGCCAGTCACATGTTTGTGGATTAAACCTAGCGCTCCCCCGAATAGATTAATACCTGCGGCTATTACTGGAGGTCGAATCCCGTTGTCGTCAAGTACGAGTGGCTCGACTAAATAGTCAGTATGACTCTTGTGATTGGACGCATAAATCACATGACCATTATTGGTTGCAGCGCGAACAACATCGACGCCTTCTTGTACGCGTTTAATTTTTCGTAGGATTGGATACAACGGGTGCTGCAGAGCGCGGTACATCTTGTACCGCTGCGTCGTACGAAGTTCTTGCAGATACCCGTGGATCGCATCGTGCGCTTGGTCTTGCGTTTGACTGCCGCCGCCCTCTAAATAACGAATAACTTCTTCTCGAGAGAGCACGGCTTCCGTGATCTCGTCCTGCGGCACGCGCGCACTATAACACGGGGTACAAAAAGCTCTTGCCGGCACCAGATGAGCTGTTTGGTCAGTTTTTGATTACCGGTCATAGTATAAAATTCCAATTGATTTACCCGGTTAAGCACATTCGTTCGATTTCATTGCCGCTGGCCTGCCTAGTTACTTAACCAGCGCTTCGGTCAAACGTCTTGAGAGCGTTTTAGGTATTGCGCTGTTTTACGGGGCGCCAGCATTCTGTATTTTTGCTCGGACGTGTCTTCAATTAGGGATCGGTTGGTTTCTGAGAACTATGGTGTTGAGAGAACTAATCAGCATGTTTGGGGCAAGTGATCCGCTTCGTGACATGGGCGAAAACTTTAACAGAATGCTTGCGTTGACCCATAGGCTTAACTTGACTGCTTCGCAGATTTATTTCAATGAAATTGACGGTAATGGGGAAACTGAAAGAGCGACACTATTTGAGCAAGACGCACAAGTAAATGCGCTTGAACAGACCATTCGTCGGCAAATCATCACACATCTGTCTCTTCCTGGAAATGAAGCTGACGTGCCTTACTCTTTGCTTCTTATGACACTCGTGAAAGACGTGGAGCGTCTTGGTGATTACGGAAAGAATCTTGCACAACTGACCGAAATCAGGCCTGGAATATTTCCACTCGGACCTGAACTTGATGAGTTGTTATCGATCCGACGAGGCGTAGAGCGTATTTTTTCTTCTGCACCAAATGTTTTTAAAGAGGCGTCTCATGACGCAGCCTTGAAGTTGATCCGAGATGGTCGGATGATTTCAAGGAAGTGTGGTCGGTTTATTTATCAGATTGGAACTAGTTCCAATGATGCTGGTACGACAACGGCTCTTATTCTTGGTACTCGTTTCTACAAAAGGATATGTGGGCATCTGCTTAACGTATTGACTAGCGTGGTGATGCCCCTCGACAAAGTTGACTATTATGATGAACCTTTAGATCCTTCCGCATCAAAGGATTCGTCATAAAAGCGTGTCTGGTTAGGGCACGTCTCTTCGTAGTACAGTCTGAGGTTGCCCAAGACTACAGACTGTGAATAAGACCTCCAGCGTTGTCGTAGTTGGCGCCGGGATTGTCGGCTGTGCTGTTGCTTATGAGCTTGCCCGTCGGGGCGTTCGTGTGCGAGTGCTTGACCGTCGAGAAGTTGGCCAAGGAGCGACACAAGCGTCTGCTGGTGTGCTGGCACCATTTATCGAAGCATTTGACCGGCGACAGTTGCTTGACCTCACCAGCCGTAGTCTTAGTCTTTACGATGAGTTCGTGGCGCGTATTGTAGAAGACTCCGGTGCCACGATTCAGTACGCACGAACAGGGACTCTTGAAGTTGCATTGGATGATGCCGGCTTACAGCGTCTCCGGGTAATTCAGCAAGCCTGTGAAGATCGCGGTATTCGAGCTGAACTTTTGGGTGCAGAAGATGTTTATGGTGTCGAACCTCACTTATCCAAGACATTACGCGGAGGATTGATTATTGAGTCTCATGGTTTCGTTGGGGCCTCCGATTTGACCGCGGGTCTTCGCCGAGCGGCAGTTGCGCACGGAGTGTCGTTTGAAACCTCCTCAGCTGCAACTCGAATCGCTCGGAATGGTACAGGGATTCGGATTGAGACGGCTGGTGATGACTTTGTGTGTGATGCGGTGGTTATGGCTGCTGGTAGTTGGTCTGGTCGAGTTGAAATTGATGGGGTAACGCCAGTTCCAATTAGGCCGGTGCGTGGTCAACTAATTCATCTTGGATGGCCAGTACCTGCATTGACACGGGTCCTATGGACCCCAGATTGTTATCTCGTGCCATGGAGCGATGGTACTGTGCTTATCGGTGCAACCGTTGAAGAGGTCGGATTCGATGAGCGAGCCACGGTTTTTGGTGTAAGAACGTTGATCGACGCCACCCAACGCGTAGCACCGCAGGTTAGTGAAGCGTCTTTTCTGGAAGCCCGGGTGGGGCTGCGGCCGGCGACTCCTGATGAATTGCCAGTGATTGGTCCTTCGTCTGTTTTTCCTGGGCTAGTCTATGCCTGTGGGCATTTTCGGAATGGGATACTTTTGGCTCCTTTGACAGCCTCGTTGATTGGTGATTTGCTCGTCGATCAAATACAAGATGAGGTTCTTGACATGACAACACCTAAGCGTTTTGGTGATTGTTAGTAGGGCAATTATCTGTGAAGCTCAAGCAGAGCTACAGTGCTCGTGAGGTTGCGTCTATCACTGGGCTTACAGCGCGTCAGCTTCAGTGGTGGGATTCTCGGCAGCTGCTTTCTGCGTCGGTTTCCTCACGGCCGACCGCCGCCGGCGGATTTACTGAACGACGATATTCTCCAGTGGATCTCTATGAATTAATTGCGCTTGCAGATCTTCGTCGGCGTGGGTTTTCGGTTCAGAAGATACGTACTGTTCTTGCCGTTCTAGATGTTCAGTTCGGAGTCCGTCTCTATGATGCGCTCGGTGATGTTGGTGAGATTACGCTATTAACGGATGGGCGAGAAATCTATGCTCGGACTCGCGCTGGAGAGTTTTTTAACCTACTACGCGATCCTGGACAACCGTTACTCGTGGTTGGAGGTGAGGCCGATTTACAGGGACTAAGCTCTCGCTTTCGAAATCGCCGGAAGAAAAGCCATTCACGGAAGTCCGCCGAACGTCCTATGTAGTCCTAGTAATTTTTCCCACGGGCGTCCACTCGTATTGTTTCGATCAAAGAATCTTCATCAACAAAATGAATATAGTCGACCAAGTTCGTTACAACACAGGCGTGATTTGGTATCAGTCGAACACGCTGACCGGCTGTCAAGGAATGTTCGCATCCAGTTACGGATACGACTGCGTGTTCTTCGGATAGGCGTTCAATTACAAGGTTTGGATTGATGTCTTTTCCGGAATCTGTTTGTAGAACTGCACCGAACCCACGGTGTGCATTGGGTCCACGTGCGTGGTCTGATGACAATGTTTTACTTCCGGCGTCCAGTACGAGTCGGTCCGGAGATGGACGACTTACTATCGTCGAGAGAACCGTTAGTGAGCAATTGCTCGTCGTCGCAGACTGAAGGGCCACTTGCGTCAAGTCTAGAAACACATAGTTACCAGGCCGTAGTTCGGTAATTTCATTTTCCTCAAGACTAAATCGTGCGGTAGGGGTGGCCCCCACGCTGATCTCTTGGATCGGGATCCCTGCTTTTTGAGCGTCTAGGGCCAGTGCCCGTAAGATTTGTGCTTCTTGACGAGCCGTGTTTTTAACGTCCTGACATGTGGATGCATCGTACGCCTGACCGGCGTGACTCAATAACCCGCGAAGTCGAAGTCCTGGAAGGCTATCGACTTCGCTAATAAATCTGGTGGCGGCTGGGCGCCGAGGACTGATGCCACAGCGATGAAATCCGACATCGATTTTTACAAGTACATCAAGCAGACACTTTGCTTTAACCATAAGGTCCGACCACTGTTTTGCGACGATGGCATTGTCAACAACGATCGATAGTTGGGCTTTAGATATGAGCGCAATAATTCGATCCGCAGTTGAGATTGGCAGTGGGTATGCGATTCTGATGTTTGGAATACCATGGTCGGCAAAGACTTCTGCTTCTCCCACCGTTGCCACTGTAATACCGACCGCGCCAGCGTCGATTTGATACCGTGCAATCGTGACTGACTTGTGAGTTTTAGCGTGCGGACGGAGTAGGATGCCTGCAGCAGTTGCTGCTCTTTGCATCTTTTCGATATTGATGAGTAGCCTGGGTTTGTCAACTAGTACGGCTGGTGTCGGTAAATCAGCAAAATTCACGGAAACATCGTAGCGCTTCTCTGAGTATTTGTTGCGTGGTTGATCTGTTCTTATTGTTTTGCACGGTTTGTGCGGTTACGAATCGGTGACACACGAGGCATTGGGGGCAAAATCATTATTGCTCGGTGACCACTCAGTTCCGCGGAACATCCAGTCATTTTCAGTTTTATGAAGTACCCTGTAGTTAGATAGATGTGTCTGAATTCTTTCGGGAGTAATCGGTCATGATTAATGCTCGGGTCAACGTTCCAACGCCGATAAATGAACCTGTTCTTTTGTATGCACCAGGTTCATCAGAGAAGACTGAACTCAAACTCAAACTGGAAGAGTTTGCCGGCCAGCAGATTGAAATTCCACTTGTTATCGGAGGCACTGAGGTGCGTACCGGTAATCTAGGCGAATGCAGATTGCCTCACGATCATCGCCACGTGATCGCCTCTTTTCACAAAGGTAATACCGAGACGGTGAATCAGGCCATTGCCGCAGCGGCAGAGGCCAGACCTTCATGGGCGGCAATGGGTTGGGAGTCTCGCGCTGCAATTTTTCTGCGTGCCGCGGAGCTTCTTGCGGGTAAATATCGACAAATTTTAAATGCGGCAACGATGCTCAATCAGAGCAAGACTGCTTTTCAGGCCGAAATTGATGCCGCGTGTGAATTGATCGACTTTTTTCGTTTTAACGTGTCCTATTTGCCGCGAATATTTGAACAACAGCCGGACAGCGGACCGGCGATATGGGATTACGTTGAGTACCGACCGCTTGAAGGTTTTGTTTTTGCCGTTACTCCATTCAATTTCACGTCTATTGCTGGCAATTTACCGACGAGTCCTGCGCTTATGGGGAACACCGTTGTTTGGAAACCGGCTTCAACAGCTGTCTATTCCGCCTACTGGCTAATGGAGCTGTTAAAGGAGGCCGGGCTTCCTGATGGCGTTATCAATATGGTCCCTGGTAGTGGCAGTGAAATTGGTCAACCCGCGATGAATCATCCAGAGCTTGGAGGCGTGCATTTTACGGGTAGTACAGCGGTGTTTCAGGGTATGTGGAAAGCTGTTGGTGCCAACATTGCCTCATACAAGAGCTACCCACGTATTGTTGGAGAAACCGGTGGAAAAGACTTTGTCTTTGCGCATACTTCTGCCGACCCAGAAGCTTTGATAGCGAACTTGATTCGCGGGGCCTACGAGTACCAAGGTCAAAAATGTAGTGCTGCCAGTCGTGCATATCTGCCGAAGAGTTTTTGGGATAGGCACGGTGATGATTTGTGTGCAAAGGTGAATGACATTAAATACGGGGATATTACTGATTTCAGAAACTTTATGGGTGCAGTGATTGATCCGGCGTCCTACGCAACAATTACGCAGGCAATAGAACAATCTCGTCACGATTCAGACGCCGACGTGGTCTGTGGTGGCCAGTATGATGACGCTGAGGGATATTTCATCGCGCCTACGATTATTCAGGCGCATGATCCTCACTATACGACAATGGAAGTTGAGTTGTTTGGGCCGGCACTGACCGTTTTTGTATACGACGACAACAAGTATGAAGAGACGCTGGACTTATGTGATTCTACGTCACCGTATGCGCTAACTGGCGGTATTTTTGGGACTGATCGTAAAGCCATCAATCTTGCTCATCAAAAACTTCTACATGCCGCCGGTAACTTTTATATCAATGACAAGCCGACGGGCGCGGTTGTTGGTCAACAGCCATTCGGTGGATCGCGAGCTTCTGGAACGAACGACAAGGCAGGAAGTTACCTGAATCTTGTTCGGTGGGTCAGCCCTCGCACTACGAAAGAAAACTTCTTACCGGCGCTTGATTATTGCTATCCGCACATGCAGGAGAAGTGATTTGGAGGAATCGACCAATGAGTTTTTGTGAGCATTGTGCCGGTCAACGTTTTGACCGTGCGCAGGTTCTACGAGCGTTGCGAGAGGTACGTAAATGTTTGCGGGATGAAGGTTCGGAGTGTAGCTCTGATGAAGCACTTACGCTGGTAATGCGTGCCGTGCAGAGCCTTGAAATACCGCACCTTGAGCTTCTTGAGGAAATGGGTGACGACACGGTCATCCATTAGTGATGACCGTGTCGTACGGCCGCGAATGATTTCGCGGTCACTATTGTTGCTTCGAAAGGTCGCTTTATTTCGGTTGTGGCACGATTCGGATGTAAGG
>CEWR01124754.1_pt1 | contig 11733 bp, 7 predicted proteins | sample 356321 | NCBI WGS metagenome assembly CEWR01 (sample SAMEA2621551, study PRJEB7988) | marine metagenome | biome: marine biome (ENVO:00000447); feature: mesopelagic zone (ENVO:00000213); material: "saline water (ENVO:00002010), including plankton (ENVO:xxxxxxxx)" | depth 790 m
TCCCCAAATCCTGCCAGGCCACCGTGCCTCAATTCGACAATCATTGTCTCCTGCACGTCGACCGACCCACGAGAAATTGTGAAGGTGTGCTGCAGGGGAAGTTCGAAGCGGTGCAGGATCAACTCCATTACTCGTTCCCATCTCCCGCCAGCCAGTCCTGGCGAGCCTGCTGGACCGCATCGATAATCCGTTCCGGGCCATCACGAAAGATATCGGCCACCGGCAACTGCAGTTCGTCCTCTACCTGGAGCCGGTGCTCCTCGGCTTCCTCCTCCTTCAGACGTCGCCCGTTCATGGCGACCGCCACCACCGGGCAGGGTTGGCAGAGTCCAGCCATCATCTCGTTGATCTCGATGATGCGGGAGAGCGAGGGGATGGGAACATGTTCCACGCCGGTGATTCCTTCCCTGCCAACCTCGAAGCAGAGGACCAGGGCATGGGGCAGTGCCCCGTGCAGGATTCCCAGTGTGACGGCCGAGTAGGAAGGGTGGACCAGGCTTCCCTGGCCCTCGATGACAAGAACCTCGTGATGTTCATTCTCCAGCACCAGTCGCTCGGTTGCTCCACTAACAAAATCGGCAATCACCCGGTCCAGCGGGTATCCATCTCCCTCCACCATGATGCCGGTCTGGCCGGTTGCCAGGAACTTGGCATCGTGTCCACGTGTCTTGAGCCCGTTGGTAATCTCGATAGCGGTGACCATCTTGCCCACGCTGCAGTCATGCCCCACGGTGTGAACCCGGAAACAACCCTCACGAAACCCGGGCCTGCGGGCAATGGTCTGCATGTCGATCTTGCGGACATCCACCAATTGCACATCCTTTTTCCGTGCGGCACTGGAAAACTGTTCATCCTCCGAAATGAAATCATGCAGACCGGAGATGACATCCATCCCGCGCTCGATGGCCGAGAGGACAATCCTCCGCCAGGCATCGGGGATCTGTCCGCCGGGAGGGGCGATGCCGATCAGCAGCGTATTGGCCCCGGGGGCTTCATCCAGGCTTGAGATAAAGGTGATGCCCGGAGCGACCCCCAGCGTGCCGCTGCAGTCGGCACCCGCCTGCGTGCTGTCCAGCACTGCCACCACTTCATCTCGCCGGTAGCGGATCACGCTGCAGGCTGTCTTGGCCGTGTGAGGGTTGGAATAGCCCTCGGTCAAAATGACCATCTTACGTGACATGTTCTTGTTCCTTGCAGAGCGAAACAGGGTAGGCCTTTCCGAACTGTTATCCCCCGTCGTCTGCTCGAATATATCGGCCTCTTGCCAGGGTCGCCAGAACCCACAGCAATTGCCGATCGCCTATAATCAGTATTCCAGGCTCTGTCGTTTTCACCAGGTCCCGTTCAGCCATGTTTTCGAAAACTAATCTTTCCGGGCGTCTTCTTCCGTTTGCCGTACTGGCCGTGCTGGCCGGACTGCTTGCCTGCGGCCCGGCGTTTTCAGCCGACGATCTGGCCAGGGTCCACAAGCAAGGGGTGCTGATTCGCTTTGAGGGACCGATCTTTTCTTTCACGGAAAAAGTTCTGCAGAGGCAGCTGCAGCGGGCACGGAAACTGGGGGTGGACCTGGTGGTGATTGAGATCAACAGCCCCGGAGGGGAAGTCGAATCGAGCTTTCGCTGTGCCGAGTTACTCGAGGCAGTGGACTTTGCCACCACGATCGCCTGGGTGCCGGAGATGGCCCTGAGCGGGGCAGCGATCATGTCTCTTGGCGCGGATATGATCGTGATGCATCCGAATGCCCGACTGGGTGACGCTGGCCCGATCTATGCGGACGAGTTTGGCCAGTTCCAGGCGGTGCCTGAAAAGATCCGGAGTGATCTGAGTACGAGGATTCGTAGCCTGGCCGAGCGCAACGGTCGCTCACCCGCACTGGCCCAGGCGATGATCGATAACACGCTGGTGGTCTTCCGGGTCCAGCACCGGGAAACAGGGGAAGTCCGTTTCATGACGGATAACGAGCTGGAAGCGACCGGGAAGCCGGAAGAGTGGGAAAAGCGTGGAGAGGTTTTTAAACCAAATAATGAGGACTACCTGGAAGTAACCGGTGAGCAGGCGTTCGATCTTCAGCTGGCCAGCATGCTTGCCGGAGACCGTGACAGCCTGGCACGCGAGATGGGCCTGGAGACCGAGTGGCGATTCCTGCAGAGGAACTGGATCGACATGACTGTTTTCGTGCTCAACCTGCCGCTTGTCACCGGTTTGCTGTTCATGGTGGGGATGGTGGCACTGTTTATCGAGTTCTCGGCACCGGGAATCAGTATCGGCGGATTGCTTGCTACCCTCTGCTTTTCCCTCTTCTTCTGGGGGCGATTCCTGGGAGGGACCGCCGGCTGGCTGGAAGTCGTGCTGTTCCTGCTTGGTATCTTCTTCGTGGTCGTGGAGGTTCTCCTGATCCCGGGGTTTGGAGTGCCCGGCATTTCCGGAGTCCTGCTGATCATTTGCTCGCTGGTGATGGCGAGCCAGAATTATTTCATGCCCACCACGGCATCGGAATGGAGAAACACCGGTGCCTCGCTGATGGTGGTAATTGGGTCAGGAGTTGGTTTCGTGTGTCTCTCGGTATTCCTGACACGCTTCCTGGGAGAGATCCCGCTGCTGTCCCGGTTGGTGCTCTCTCCGTCGGAACGAGAGGGAGGGCCACTCGACGTCGCCCGCCTCACCTCCACCACGGGCCAGGGGATAAATGTCGAGCTTCTGGAGGTGGGCCAGGTAGGGACTGTTCAGACGCCCCTGCGGCCGGCTGGCAAGGTGGAATTTGCAGAGGAATTCTACGATGTTGTCTCGGAGGGGGATTTCGTGGATGCAGGCGATCAGGTCCGGATCATGGAGATCCAGGGCAACCGGGTGGTGGTCCGCACGCACCAGCCGAAATCCTAGCATCCTGCCAGAGGTTACTTCTTCAACTGGCTATCCAGCCAGCGATAAGCCTGTTGACGAATGTCGTCCGGGAAATCATGCCCGCTGTCAGGATAGACCGCCTGCAGGTTGCCGGCCGCATCCCGGATGGAGTAAGCCCCTTTCACTACCTTGACCACTTTCCTGACCCCCTCGACCTCGAAGTTGCTATCGTGGAGTGGCGCGTTGATGAAGATGCCTCGAGGTGCGATGGCACCGAGCACGCCATAAAAGTCGAAGGGAACCTGGTCTGGGTCGTTCTTGAAGATCTCGCGGATCCGTGGCATGTAACGGTCACTGGTCCAGCCAGCCAGCTTGCCGCCGTAGTAGTGGTGGAAAGCGGTAAAGCCACAACTGGTGACAACGGCACGAATCCGCTGCTCGAAGGCGGCGGTGAAGAGCGAGTTATGGCCACCCAGGGAATGACCGATACACCCGATCTGGTCCCGGTTGACTTCCGGCAACGTCTCCAGCACGTCGATCGCCCGGATGTTATTCCAGATCGCCTTCATCGAGCCACTTGCATAGTGCGCCCCCTGTTGCTTGAAATCGTAAGAGTACTCTCCAAACGAAGGATAGTCTGGCACGATGCAGACGTAACCTCGCTCGGCAAGTTCATGGGCGTAGTGAAGCGTTGGCCGGCCGCCCAGGCCCGCTGGCTCGTCCTTCCCAATTCCGGTGGTCTGGTGAAGGCATAACATCGCCGGTACGGGGCCACTCAGATTCCTGGGGATTAGCAGGTAGGCCGGGACCTGGTCACCCGCCTCGGCGGTATAGCGGATTCGTTTCCTTGTGTACTTGTCGGTTTCTGTTTTATCGATCAGCTGGATCTCCAGCGGCACGCGGCGAATCGAACCGGGCAGCTCACCCATTGCTTCCTCGATGCCAGCCAGCAGGTGGGTCCGCCGGATGGCCAGCTTGGCCGGCGTTGTGACCTGCTGTTCCTTTCCCTCCTTGTCCTTCAGGACCAGCAGCCGGGCATGGTCGTCATAGAGTGGAACAACGAGGGGGGGTGGTGTGACACCGTCCATGTTGACCAGCAGGTTCTCGAACCAGTAAAGCCCGCTACGGCCGGCCCCGACAAGGTCCAGGTCTCCATCTCCATCCAGGTCAACGACCTTGGGATCCAGGCCGAAGCCAGCCTGGCCACCCGGGGAAATCAGCTGGCGTTTCCAGGTGCCCTGCTCGCGGTCGAACTTGTACCAGTAGGCGACCAGCGGATCGTACTCACCCGGGTCCTTGCCGTCATGGCCCATGTACCGTTTGCCAGCAACCAACTCCTTGTTGCCATCGTTATCCATATCCGCCAGTAGCAGCGAGTGGGGTTGCGACCAGCTGGTATCGATCGCGTGCCGCTGCCAGTTTTTCCGGCCGTCGGTATTGGTGTCCTGTTCAAGCCAGTAGAGGCCAAAACGATGACCACGGCCCCAGACCAGGTCATTGTCCCCGTCGCCATCCACGTCATGGACCAGGATCGGGATCCCGCAGTCCCGGTCAAGTACGAAATCAGATTGCAGGATCCAGCGTCCACCGCGTGGATCGGCAGGTGCCTTGAGCCAGCCTCGTGGGCCGACGATGTCGCCACGACCATCCCCGTCCAGATCCCCAAAGCCAATTCCGTGGCCGGCGATCCCGGCAGGCAGGGGGTGGCGAACCCACTGCGGCTGACCTGTTTTCTTCTCCTGGGCCAGCTCCCACCACTCGGCAAACGGCTCGCCACTTGTGCGGCGTATGCAGTTGGGCAGCACGTCGAGGTTTCCGTCACCGTCAATGTCGAACAGCCGTGCCGTTTCCATGTGGCCGGGAGTATCAATCAGGTGTTTTTTCCAGGGCTCGCCAGAATTCCCCGGATGCTCGATCCAGTAGATTGCCCTGCTGCGATAGTTCGCACTGATATAATCTGTCCAGCCATCCCGGTTGATGTCCATGGGCAGGTGCGAGTAACCGTCATAACGGCCGCGGATGACCTGCACGTCGCGAATGACGTGCTTCTTCCAGTCCGGGGCCTCGTACCAGAATCCCCCACTGATCACGTCGATCCTGCCGTCCTTGTTGACGTCGAAAGTGGCACAGGCGCTGTAGGTTGACCGCGCGTTGATGGCGTGAACGTGGAAAGCCGGTTCGGCAGCCCTGGATGCAGCGGTGACACCCAGGAGCAGGATGTTCAGCAAGGCCAGCCTGGTCAGGAACGACAAGGTCTCATTCTCTCGTCTCTTTTTCATGCTGGTAATATACCCAAGCCGGGAACCGGCATGCCAGCACCAGGCATCTCTCTCAGTCGTGCTTTACACTGCTGCGGCACCTGCTTTACGATGACCGCGATGGATTCTGTTACCTACACCTTTGACGTCATCGTGATTGGCGCCGGCCATGCTGGTACCGAGGCGGCGCTGGCAGCTGCACGCTGTGGGGCCCAGGTCGGTCTGCTTACCGGCAACCTGGATACCGTTGGCCAGATGAGCTGCAACCCGGCGATAGGTGGAATTGGCAAGGGACAGATTGTCCGCGAGATCGATGCGCTTGGTGGCATCATGGGCGAGACAATCGATCGGACCGGTATCCAGTTCCGACTGCTTAATCGCCGCAAGGGTCCGGCTGTTCATAGCCCCCGGGCCCAGGCGGACAAGCGAGCTTACCAGCAGGAAATCAAGCACCGTGTCGAGTCGGCCGAGGGAGTCACTCTCAGGCAGGAGCTTGTCGAGGACCTGTTGACAGAAACGGTGAACGGGAAGGAGCGGGTGCTGGGAGTGATCGTGCGTGGTGACGCCGTTTACCGTGCCCGCTCGGTGATCCTGACAACCGGTACTTTCCTGCAGGCGCTGATGCACACCGGTGAATCAAAGACTGCTGGTGGCCGCGCCGGGGAAGGCACCAGCAGCGGCCTCAGCGCTGCACTTGAGCAACGCGGCTTCAGGCTGGAGAGGTTCAAGACCGGGACCCCTCCACGGCTCAATGGACGAACGATTGATTTTGAGCGTACCGAGCGGCAACCTGGAGATGACGATCCCCAACCGTTTTCCTTCCTGACGGACAGTCTCCAGGTCGAGCAGCTTCCCTGCTGGATCACCTATACCAACGAGCAGGTCCACCAGTTAATCCGTGATAACCTGGACCGGGCCCCAATGTACAGTGGCCAGATCGCGGGAAGCGGGCCTCGTTACTGCCCCTCGATCGAGGACAAGATCGTCCGCTTTGCAGACAAGCAGCAGCACCAGCTGTTCCTTGAGCCGGAGGGCCGGCAGACCGAAGAAATCTATGTCAATGGTATCTCTACCAGCCTGCCACGGGACGTTCAGGACCAGATCATACGGTTGATACCAGGCCTGGAAAACGCGGAGATCATGCGATATGGGTACGCGGTCGAATATGATTTTTGTCCTCCCGACCAGCTTCAGCCGACGCTCGAGAGTAAAGCGGTCAGGGGACTCTACCTGGCTGGCCAGATCAACGGAACCACCGGTTACGAGGAGGCCGGAGCGCAGGGGTTGATTGCAGGTGCAAATGCCGCCCTCGAGCTTAAGGGTCGCGATCCGTTGGTCCTGGGACGGGACGAGGCATATATCGGTGTGTTGATTGATGACCTTGTTACCTGCAGCGTGGATGAACCGTACCGGATGTTCACCAGCAGGGCAGAGTACCGGCTGATCTTGCGGCAGGACAATGCGGACCGCCGCCTGACACGACGGGGTTACCAGGCCGGGCTGGTGAAAGAGCAGCGGCTGGCCCGCCTGGAAGAAAAAGAAACGGCGATCGAGCAGGCGACCGGGCTGCTGGAGTCATCGCGGTTCGGGGAGATGGCACTGGCCAAGTACCTGCGGCGGCCAGAGACTAACTGGGAGCAGGTGGTCGAGCAGTGTCCCGAACTGGGCACGTTTCCAGCGGAGGTGGCCCAGCAGATTCTTTTTGACACCAAGTACTCCGGCTACGTTGCCCGCCAGAAGCAGGAGATCGAGCGACAGCGGCGGATGAGTGAGAAACGCATTCCGGAACAATTCGATTATGGCCAGATCACGCACCTTCGCCATGAGGCCCGTGAAAAACTCGATCGCATCCGTCCGCTCAGCCTGGGGCAGGCGAGTCGTATTAGCGGGATCACCCCTGCCGATGTTGCCCTGCTACTGGCACACCTGCAGTCGGGCTAAAACAGCGGTCTCCCGGGCAGTCAAGGACGAAGAAAAGCCCATGCCAAAAGGTTGCCCGGCGCGGTATTACAGGCTACAAAGCGACCTTGACGGGTTTTAGGCACTCTGTGATAATCCGCACCCGCTTGGCAAGACCGGTAAGCCGGGAAATACTGTCAGCGCTGGAAGAGGAAAAAGTTCAGACTGGAATTCAGGGACCAAAAAGGCAGGGTCAACTAAGGAAGGTTGGCAATGCCGGTAAGAGACCACGGTCCCTATAAATCGACAAGGAAGGATGGATCGAACTATGTCGGCAAAGACTGTTTTTACGACTGGTGAAGCGGCCAAGATTTGCAAGGTCAGCCAGCAGACGATTATCCGCTGTTTTGACAATGGATCGCTGAAGGGTTTTCGGGTGCCAGGAAGTCGCTTTCGGCGAATTCCACGTGACCTGCTTTACTCCTTCATGAGAGAAAATAATATTCCCACCGATGCGCTGGAGAGTGGTAAACGCAAGGTGCTTATCGTCGATGACGATCTGGAACTTGTTGACCTGCTCAAGGATGTTTTCGACCGGGATGGTCGATTTGACATTCGCACGGCCAACAATGGCTTTGATGCCGGCATGCAGGTCAAGGAATTCAAGCCGGACCTGATGGTCCTGGACGTGATGCTCCCGGATATCAACGGCAAGGAAGTTTGCCAGCGAGTACGCAGTGACAAGAAAATGGACATGGTGAAGATCATCTGTATCTCCGGAATGGTCGAGCAGGACAAGATCTCGGAACTGACCGATGCTGGCGCAGACGACTTCATGAACAAGCCGTTTACGGTCGACAGCCTGCTTGAAAGAGCATGTGAGTTGCTGGAGATCGAAAGCGTCCTGACCAGCTGATTCTCCCTGAAAGCCGCTGGGTAAAATTCTCGCGCACGCGAAGCCGCTTGTCCGCGTGTCGAGGAGGAAACGAAAAAGAGACCCAGGCGTGCCCGCAAGCGGGCACGCTTTTTTTCTTCCAGCATGTCCATGTGGGATTTTGAACCAATGGCCAGCAGGTTGCCATCGCTACATTTCGAACAGGGGGAGTGCCAGTTGACGCTTCCCCGTCGCGTGGCAATACCCCTGTCGGTATGCCTGCTGCAGGGGCCAACCGAGCAGGGCCTGAGACGGATTGTTTCCAGTGCTCCCACGCTGGCAGTCTGGACGATCTGCCGTTGCTACCAGCGGTCCGGGCGAGTGGTGGCGACGGGGATCGAAGCGGGTCGCTGGCTGAAAGATCACTGGTGGCAGCTTGCAGATGTCGATGACCGGATGGCAAATCCCGTTACCTCGATCGAGCCATTGACGCAGAGAGAGATTCCCTGGCAGTGCGACCCCCTGATGCAGATCGGCCTGGTTGCATCTCGCCTGGCACATGCCAGCGGGGAAGCGGAGGGGATTTGCCAGCAGGCTGCCTGGCTGGCACTTGTCAACGGCACCCGCCAATGGCTGGCCACAGCCGACACGCGCGGTGCTTTTTCTCCGGACAGTCACCCGGCCGACGAACTGCTCCCTGGCAGCTTCCTGCTGCTGCTGAAAAAACTGCATGACGATCAGGCGACTCGAGACCCGGTTGTTTTGCTGGCACGCGATTCGTTGCGGCGTGCGGAGCAGGCGCTGACCAGCGAAGGGGAAGCGGAAACAGGAGCGAGCAGGGCGATTGCCGAGCTCCCAGACTGGCTACCAGACAGGGAGAGAGATGACTCGATCGCGGTCCCTGTCGACCTGGTCCAGCTTGCCCGGAGAGTTGCTCGCATGGAGACGATGGAGGCGGACTTTGACCGGCAGCTGGAAGAGGAAAAACTGCGGGCGCTCAAGGAGCTTGCCCAGGGAGCAGGCCACGAGATCAACAACCCACTGGCCAATATCTCCCTCCGGGCCCAATCGCTGCTGCAGTCCGAATCCGATCCCGAACGACAATTGATGCTGGCGACGATTAATAGCCAGGCATTCCGGGCGAACGAGATGATCGCGGACATGATGCTGTTTGCCCGGCCGCCCCGGATGGACAACAGGCCGGTGAATGTCGTCACGCTCGTTCAGCAGGCAGTCGAGGAAATCCGTGACCGCGCTATCCAGGCGGGGGTAGCGATCCGGGTTGATCAGGGGACCGGGCCGCTGATGGTCGACGGGGATGAGAATCACCTGGTCGAGGCGATCAAGGCAGTCTGTGTCAACTCGCTGGAAGCCTGTGCCCACGGAGGGCTGGTTGAACTGGCGATCCGTGAGCATTCACCGGATGGCCAGGGACAGCAGGGGGTGGTGACCATCGAGGTCCACGATGATGGCCCAGGGATTCCTGCGGAAGTTCGCCCGCACATTTTTAACCCGTTTTATTCCGGACGCGAAGCGGGCAGAGGGCTCGGTTTTGGACTCTCCAAGTCCTGGCGGATCATCACGCAGCACGGGGGGCGGATCGAGGTAGAGCAGCCCGAGGTGGGTACTCGGCTGGTGATCTCCCTTCCACGGGCAGAAAACCAGGCAGCCTGACCCGGTCAGGCGATGCCGCGGCGTGCCAGCTCACCCATCACCCCCTGGACGATTTGACTGATCTGGTCGCTGTCAACGCTCGAGTTGGTGCAGCCAGCGTCCGGCTCCTCCGAGTAACCATGGTCGGCCAGCAGGCATTGTAGCTCATGTCGAAGCCGGTCCAGGTCGGATTGCTGGAGTGAGGACATCGGCTGGCGTCCCTCGCCGGTCTGGATGCCACGCAGTTGCAGGGCGGCCCGGAATCCCTCGGGAAAATCGCTATTGAGAATCATGGCATCAAAGAGCGTGAGCAGGCGGTACTGCAGGGCGATCGCGTCATCGATCTGCCGCTTGACGGTCAGGTCGTAGAGCGTGCGAGTCACCTCCGGGACAATGCCGCTGGAAGCATTCGTACCGCCATCGGCACCGATCAGCATCATGGGGACCAGGGCAGGGTCCCAGCCAGTGAGAAAACTGAAACTTGGGCGAAGGGGACGGACCGCGGAGATCATTCGCATCATGTTAGGAAGATCGCCAGACGAATCCTTGATCGCTATCACCCGTTCACATTCCTCGGCCAGCCGCTGGACCGTGGGGACGTCGATCGGGGAGGCAAACATGGGGATGTTGTAGAGCGTCACGTCGACCGGGGAGTTGATCGCAATTTCGCGAAAGTAGGCGTATACGCCCTGGGGGCTGACCGGGTAATAGAATGGCGAGACAATCGCTACCGCGCGAACTCCCAGCTCGTGGTATCGCTCGCAGGCACGGATCGTCTCGCTGGTGTTGGCCTCGGCAGCCCCGGCAAGGACTGGGACACGGCCAGCAACCTGGTCGGTGATGATCTCGATAATGCGAATGCGTTCCTCGGCGGTAAAACGAGTGAATTCGCCCGTCGACCCGTTGGGGTAAAGACCATGGACGCCATGGTCGATCAACCAATCCACGTAACGGCGAGTCTCCTCTTCATTAATCCGCCCCTGGTTGTCGAGGGGGATAATGTTGGGAGTAAAAATACCGCTCAATCGGTTTTGTTCTGACATCGGAAGCCCGTGAGTGAGAATCCCGGAAGTGAAAACTGGTTGGTGCGATTTATCCAGTGAAAAGCGATATAACCGGACCAGTCCACCTGGATTACCCAGGCTATGAAACATAGGACATGATTAAGAAGCGGGGGGAGAAAAACGTCCCTCCCTGGGCGATAATCAAAGTAAGGGAGAGGATCTGTCTGCCCTCCCAGCCGATTGTGACGAATATCCCAGTTGTCCCACCAAGCGAGCGGCGACTATGCCAAGCGATGCTGGAAAAACAGTCCGGGTTTCCATCGCCGGAATGATCTTCTGTGTGGCGCTGGTGGTTTACCTGGTTGCTTACCTGCTGGTCCCGATACACCAGGTCAGCCTCTGGAGGCTGCTGCTGCCCGACCAGGTCCTTGCCGAAACGATGGGTGGGGATTTCGCCAGGGTCAACCTGCTGGATCGGATCCCGGTCCTGCTCTTGACCGGCCTGTTACTTGCTTCTGCCTGGCTGCTCGGGCAACTGCCACTACGATGGCTCTCGGCGGGTGTCACCCTGGATCGGCTGGAACGGCACCTCTTTTCTGTTGCCTGTGGGCTGGGACTCCTTTCCACCTTCACGCTGCTCGCTGGCCTGGTGGGAGTTGGATCCTCCCCGTTTCCCTACCTGCTGCTGCTGGCCGTTGCCGGGCTGCTTGCCTGGCGAAGCCGGCCTGGCCTGGCGGAGAAACAGGCCGCTCCACTGCCCGGGGCGGGGCCTGGAAGAAAAGACCTTGGCGTTCGCTGGAACTGGCTGCTGCTGCCGCTGGGGCTGGTGATTGTGCTTGGAGCGATGCTCCCGCCACTCGATTTCGACGTCCGTGAGTACCACATGCAGGTTCCCAGGGAGTGGCATCAACAGGGGAAAATCACTTTCCTGCAGCACAACGTCTACGGCAACATGCCACTTGGAGTTGAGATCCTGGCACATCCCGCGATGGCTGTCTGGCCGGGAGAGCTGGACTGGTGGTGGGGATCACTGGTTGGCAAGACGCTGGTTGGCTGCTTCGCGATTCTCACCGCGCTGATGCTGATGTCGCTGGGGACTCGTCTTCACGGCCGCCGGGCGGGACTTGCTTCCGCCGTGCTCTACCTTTCGATCCCCTGGATCGGGCTAGTCTCGATGAATGGCCTGGTTGAGGGCGCCCTGGGG
>CEWR01139495.1_pt1 | contig 11717 bp, 10 predicted proteins | sample 356321 | NCBI WGS metagenome assembly CEWR01 (sample SAMEA2621551, study PRJEB7988) | marine metagenome | biome: marine biome (ENVO:00000447); feature: mesopelagic zone (ENVO:00000213); material: "saline water (ENVO:00002010), including plankton (ENVO:xxxxxxxx)" | depth 790 m
TCGGTAATTTGTTGCATGCCGGTGCGTATGCCCATGAGCAAACGTCGTCCCTTGTCATCCACGCCCCGATGACGGCGTACCACGGCGTCGGCACCGGTCTTTTGCGACGGTGTTAGATCGTATCCGGCACTGAAGGCTCGACCCGCACCTTTCACCACAATGACACGTATCGTATGGTCGGCCTCCATGTCGTGCAGTGCCGCGTCAAAGTCATACAGAAGCTCCTGCGATAGTGCATTTAATTTTTCCGGTCGGTTCAGTGTAATGATCCCGACCCTGTCGTCGGTCCCGGCCCGATCCATTAATAAGTTTTCGTACTCAGCCATGATTTCCTCCCTTATGTACCGTGTAATGTATCGAACCAACGTCGCCGAACCAATGGCAACTGGTACGATCTGTCAACGGTTTGCAACGCCAACGTTCCGTCAATCCATGAATCTAGCATCCACCAACAACCCACCCGCGCCGCTACGTTACCTGACATCACTCGCGGAGCGACGCATGGTGACCCGGTACCGGGCGCACCAAAATACAATCCGAGCATCTGCCAAGTCCCCGTTTCGCTTGGACTACTTCCATCAAGTGGACGACCCCCACAGCTATCTAGTCGCCCTTGCCTTGAGACAGATCGAGACAGCATATCCCGTCGACATCCAGAGTCACGTGGTGTCGCCACCCGACAGGATGAACGCACCGGAACCAGACTTGCTCCGCGAATACGCGCTACGCGATACCGGACAAATCGCACCACATTACGGCCTGATTATGGATACCCGAGAAGCATCGACTACCGACATTGAACAATGCGAAGTCGAACTCTCCTCAGTCCCGCAAGACCAGTTTTTCGATAAGGCCGCGTCGTTCGGAACGCTGGTGGCAACCCATAAAACTACTGCGGCGTCTCGGGCGACGTCCCCGCCAACACGAGAAGGTAACAAGCTACGACGACGGCTCGGTCACTTTTCATCGGCCACCGTGTGTTTTGAGGGTAATTGGTACTGGGGCCTCGATCGTTTGTATCTACTCGAGTCATTGCTCTGCGAGCTCTGTGATCGGCCCAGCGACCACCTACTCTTTCCTCGACCAAAGGAAAGCGGTCCGGAAGATGCGTCAAAACTCTCCCTTGAAATATTTCCCTCGCTTCGGAGTCCCTACACGGCCATTGGCTTTGATCGCGCCATAGCCTTGGCGAAATCAACCGGCGTCCAACTGCAGATCCGACCGGTCTTACCTATGGTGATGCGCGGTGTACCCGCCACCATGGCCAAGGGTCGCTACATTATGACCGACACCGCACGAGAGGCCGACGCATACGGTATACCGTTCGGCGATCTTTACGATCCCATCGGCGCTCCCGTACGACGCGCCTACTCGCTTTATCCCTGGGCTCGATCGATGAACCGAGAAATTGAGTTCCTATCGTCGTTTCTGGTCAACGCCTTCAGTCGCGGGGTAAACGCTGCGAACAATCATGGCTTAAGGCAAATCGTTGAATTCGCAGGCTTGTCGTGGTCCGAAGGAAAAAAACACCTGGATACAAATCAATGGGTCGCTGAGATCGAAGAAAACCAGCGCGTGCTCGTCGACGAACTGGGACTATGGGGCGTCCCAAGTTTTCGTTTACGCGACGCCGAAGGACGTACTTTTTGTACTTGGGGTCAGGATCGCATCTGGTTGGTCGCTGCCGAAATGAAACGTCTTATGGGTCAGTACGCCTAGTCGTTAAGACGAATTCCGTCGGCTAGGCAAGGGCTCGTTGGTTCGCATCCCTTTCCGCCACCATTGTTCGAATCGCCGGAATCAGCTCGCGTCCGTACGCCACCGTATCATGGAAGGGATCGAATCCACGGATGAGCACCCCGCGAACACCCAGGTCGTAATACCTCACAATGGCTTCAGCAACTTGATCGGGCGTACCGACCAGCGCCGTCGAATTGCCACTACCACCCGAAGCAGCCGCAATCGGCACCCAGAGGCGTTCATCCTGAACTTCGCCACCATCAATTAAATTCACCAGGCGACGGGCCGTCTCGGCTTCAGGGATGCGCGACGACAATTGACGTGATTCCTGCTCCACTCCGGCCAGAATTTTCCGGGCCTTTTCCCACGCTGCTTCCTCCGTATCAGCAATAATCGGACGAAACGAAACATTGAATTCGAGGCTCCGCTGATAGGTCTCAGCAACCCCCCCAATACGTTCCATGAGTGCCGCGATCTCCGCACGTGGCTCGCCAAATAACGCATACATATCGCAGTGGCGCGCGCCCACAGGAATCGCCGCATCCGAAATCCCACCAAACCACAGCGGGACGTGGGGTTCTTGCCAGCAGGTAACCTCGGACGAAACGCGCTCCGCCTGATAAAACCGTCCGTCAAAGTCAAAGGGTTCTTCAGTGGTCCAAACACGCCGCATCAATTCTAGATATTCATCCGTGCGCGCATAACGTTCATCGTGCTCAAGAAAATCACCGTCTCGTCTTTGTTCAAAATCCATGCCGCCGGTAATGATGTGTAGCCATACGCGTCCCTTTATCAGTTGATCAAGGGTGGCGACTCGGCGAGCCGCTTGGGTCGGGTTCACGAAACCCGGACGATGCGCCACCAGGAACCGAATGCGGTCGGTGGCTTGGGCAGCATGCATCGCAACAAGAAATCCGTCCGCCGACGCAGACGTGTGCCCTACGAGGACCGCGTCAAAGCCGGCGTCTTCATGCGCCTTGGTGAATTCGACGACGTACTCAGGATCGACGCCGCCACCAATGATGTGGACCGTGGAATCTGATCGCGGCCGCTCAACGCCGATCATTCCAAGCACGTTCATGGGCATGGCAAGTTCTCTAATTTACCCATCTAGTCAACCGACGCCCTGATCATCGAATCGCAACCGGGTTGATGATCATTTGCACTGCACCCCGGACCTTCGCCTGACCTAAAACAAACATAAATTCAAACACGCCGTCGCGAACCAGCGGACCGGTATTCATCGTCTCCAAGATGTAAATGCCGTGTTCCTTTAGCAAAATGATGTGTCCATAAAAAGGACGAGACTCGTGCTGCGGCGGTACCACATCCACGCCCCACGTATCGGCACCCACCGCGAGGACGTCCAGATCGGCCATGTAGCGAGCCACTTCTTCCGACTGCCCGGGTTCGACCGATCCCCAGACGTCGGGTTCCGATTTCAATTTGGCATCTGTCCAACCCGTGTGGAAGAGCACCACATCGCCGCGTCGTAGCGGTGTGCCCTGACGCTTCGCTACCGCTTTGACATCATCCACACCGAAGTATTGACCAGCCTCCATCGAGGCAACGCCAAAGTGTCCGGCCATATCGAGCACCACACCGCGCGCAACGAGCGGCGGAATTTTTTCGATACCCATTTTCGTAAGACCCGTGATGGGGGCGAAGTCCTTGAGGTGATTGCAATTGTAGTAATATCCATCGTCGGTCCCGAGGTGCCCTAAACCGTCAATCTGCGATCCAATACCAAACCAACCTTGAAACACATCGTCGTTGTAACTGGCTCCAGGGATGGGAACCTGTCCTCCTTGCTGGTTGGGCTGCACCACCTGTAACGACAACGAACGGGGCGGGAACGCGGGCGTCGTCGAATCGATCGTGATACCGAGACTGTAGGTACGCCCCGTCGTCACCAATTTTGAGGCCTGCGCCACACTCGCTGGCGTAATCAAGTTGGCACTTCCGATTTCGTCGTCCGCGCCCCAGCGAGACGGCTCGCACTGTTCGTGTGCATCGGCGACCGCGACTTGGCCGACGACAAGCACCAGCACAGAAAAGACCGTGTTATATCGATTCATCGTGTTCCCCAAAGTGACGTTCGATCAACTTTAACCTACTCAAGACCTTAGATTCACGACGCGACGGAGGCAACGTCGACGGCACAAGACTTATGGGTCGATTTCTCATAACTCGACGACAAATCGACCCAAGAGTACGCTTAGCGCATCGCAAACCAATCGGGTGAACGCGGATGAGTGAGTCTAAGCAACCGAATCGAAGAGAATTTCTTCGATGGACCGCCCTAACCGGAGCGGCCACGAGTCTTGCAACCCACGCATCGAGCACGCCTCCCAACAAAGGTCCCAACGAAATACAAAGCTACCGCAGGCTGGGACGTACCAACCTTCAAATTTCTGATATCTCTTTTGGCTCGGCCGCATTGAGACCCGGTCAAGAAGACGTCGTGCGCCACGCACTTGATCGTGGCATCAATTACTTCGACTCTGCCTACGGCTACACCCGTGGCGCAGCGGAACAGGTACTCGGCAACGTCTTTCAAGGGATGCGCGACAAAGTGGTACTGGTCTCTAAAGTCGAAGGCAAAGCAGATTGGTCAAAACAGCAAATGATGTCCCACCTCGACGAATCGTTGACCCGGCTAAAAACGGATTACGTCGACGTCTACATGGCGCATGCGGTGAACGACATCAACCGCTTAAAGAGCCCAGAGTGGCACGAGTTTGCTGAACTCGCGAAGAAACAAGGAAAGATCCGTTTTGTCGGCATGTCTGGCCACGCCGGTTATTTAGTGAATTGCCTTGATTACGCTCTCGACCAGGACATGGTCGACGTGATTTTAGTTGCGTATAACTTCAACCAGGACCCCGAATTCCTTTCCAGACTCACACGCTCCGTCAACTGGATCGCCAAACAACCCGATTTGCCACGGGTCTTAAAAAAGGCAAAGGAGCTCGATGTAGGCACCGTGGTCATGAAGACGCTTCACGGGGCACGGCTGAACGATATGCGACCCTATGAAACCCAAGGCACGACCTTTGCTCAGGCAGCCTTTCGTTGGGTTTTATCGAATGCCGACGTTGACGCCTTGGTCATCACCATGCGCGATCGGGAACGAATCGACGAGTACTTAGGCGCGTCGGGGTCGCACGAACTCGCATTCGGCGATCTGGAGCTTCTTCAACGCTATGCCAAATTAAATGGCTCCAGTTATTGTCGTCACGCCTGCAACGATTGCAGCGGGGCATGCCCGTTCGGTGTCGACATCGCCGACGTGTTACGAACGCGCATGTACGCAACCGACTATCAAGACGTCGAACTGGCACGAGACGAATACGCCAAAATCGAGACCAACGCTTCCGCGTGCCTCAATTGTTCCGGCGAACCCTGTCGAAATGCTTGCTCCCATGGCATCAAAATCGATGAGTTTTGCGCACCAACCCACCGGATGCTCGCCTAGTGGCGCGGGGCCTCTTGTACGAGTGCTTCAGCGGAATATCCGGGGACATGCATATTGGCGCTCTTATCGATATCGGCGTACCGCACGAGTATTTGTGCCAAGAACTAGATCGGCTCGAACTCGGTAGTGAATTTCGATTAACGGCCGAACGTGCAAACAAAATGGGCATCACGGGGACCCACGCCAGCGTGGTTGTAGACACCACCAACGAACCCGAACACCGTCACCTTCCAAAGATCTTGGGTATGATCGATGCCGCCAATTATTCCGCTCGCGTAACCGAGCTCGCGACGGACATTTTTACGAACATCGCGGTCGCTGAAGGTGCCATCCACGGTATTGAGCCGAACGAAGTTCACTTTCATGAAGTCGGTGCAACCGACTCCATCGTCGACATCGTCTCGGCGGCAATCGGCATCGACTACTTGGATCCGAGCCTCGTGTATTGCGGCGTCGTCGAACTCGGCAGCGGTACCGTCCGCTGTGCGCACGGCGTGATGCCGGTCCCCGCGCCCGCCACCGCTGAAATCCTAAAAGGCGTTCCGACCAGTCGCGGCAGAGTATCGTCTGAAGCCACCACACCCACAGGCGCCGCGATCTTGAAGACCGTGGTCGATGATTTCGAAACACCCGCGACATTCTCGACCACCGATATAGGCTACGGTATCGGCGTTAAGGACTTCGAAGTACCCAACGTCCTTCGTTTGAGCCTAGGCGAGGTCGAATCGACGCTGGAAAACGAAATCAATCTCGAGATCGAGTGCAACATCGACGACATGAACCCGGAAGCGTATCAACCACTGATGGACGCGCTGTTCTTGGCGGGCGCAAAGGACGTCTTCTTCACGCCAATGATTATGAAGAAATCGAGGCCCGGCACCCGGGTATCCGTCCTTATCGCCCCCGCCGACAAAGACGCGATCATAAGCCAGTTGTTCGCAGGATCGACGACGCTGGGCGTGCGGATTCATCCCGTCACCAAACACATGCTACCGCGCGAAGAACGCATCCTCGAAACCAGTCTTGGATCTGTGCGAGTCAAAATTTCGCGCATGCCGGACGGTAGTATGCGTTGGAAATCGGAACACGATGACATCCAAACCTTGGCGACAACGCATAAACAGGATTACCTCACGACTAAGCGACGCGTCGACGCCGACATTGAAAAACAGCTCTCGCCATGAGTGAACTCAAAGAGCTTCTAGCCGCGTACCGGGATGGCAATACGAGTTTAGAGGAAACCGTCACCGCAATTAACGAGTCATTTTTTCAGGTGGCCTCGGATGCCACAATCGATGTCGATCGTCACCGACGCACGGGTTCGGCTGAAGTCATTTACGCGGAACGCAAAACGCCCGATCAGGTGGCATCCGCCTTTCAAACCCTCGCCGAAAGCGGAAACAACGTGTTAGCCACACGCGTCTATCCGGAGGCCTACGAAGCGTTAGCTAAGGTAACCCCCGCCGCTTCGTACAACCAAACCGCACGCATCGCAAGCCTCATCCAAAACCAACCGGTAACCCCCGAGACCTCAATTGCGGTAGTAACGGCCGGTACCAGTGATCTCGCAGTTGCGGAAGAAGCAAGCGCGACGGCAGAGTTTTATGGCAACGAGGTTCACCGCATTACCGACGTTGGCGTGGCCGGGATTCATCGATTGTTACACCGGGTTGAGGAATTACGCAGCGCACGCGTCATCGTTGTTATCGCTGGTATGGAGGGGGCGCTGCCCAGTGTGGTCGGAGGACTCGTCGATAAGCCAATCATTGCGGTTCCTACCAGCGTCGGCTACGGTGCGGCATTCGGCGGCATTGCGGCACTCCTAGGTATGCTCACAAGTTGTGCCCCCGGAGTCTCCGTCGTCAACATCGATAACGGATTTGGTGCGGGTTATATTGCTAATGTAATCAATCGTTTATGAACGTTAATAACAGTACATCATTAACTAAAGAACTCGCCGATAAACATCGGTCGTTATGCGAAAATATCGGGTCTCTGGGCCGTGTCGTGGTTGCATTTTCGGGGGGTATCGACAGTTCACTGGTAGCTCATGTTGCCGCTTCGGAACTTGGCGAAAACGCCCTCATTGCGACTTCGGGGTCTGCGAGCCTCAAGCGCAGCGATCTATCGCTCACACAGCACCTTGCCGACCGGTGGAAGCTCAATCATCGAGTGATAACGACAGACGAACTAAGCAAGACCGAATACAGAGCTAACCCCACCAACCGCTGTTTTTACTGCAAGACTTCACTCTATGCCGCCCTTCAAGAAATCGCAGAAAAGGAGCGTTACGACTACATCCTGAATGGTACCAACACCGACGATCTCGGCGATCATCGTCCGGGCTTGCAGGCTGCCAACGATTTTAATATTCGCTCTCCCCTCGTCGAAACGGGTTTTTGCAAAAGCGATATCCGTGCTCTCGCAGAGCACCTTGGGCTTGAAAACGCGCAAAAACCACAGGCAGCCTGCCTCTCGAGCCGTTTCCCTTACGGTTCACACATCACACAGGAACGTTTAGCGCAGGTCGAAGCGGCGGAAGACGTGCTTGCCGCACTCGGATTTACTCAGTATCGCGTACGCCACCACGACGAGGTGGCGCGTATCGAAATTGTTGCTCAGGAAATGCCACGCGCTATCGAAGTTGCCGCTCTCCTCGACGAGCGCGTACGCGCTTGTGGCTACCGTTTCGTCTCGCTCGATCTTGGCGGCTTCCGATCCGGAGCATTAAACGAAGGCGTTATCCCCACCGTACAGATACACGAACCCGGCTAATCTCCTTCCGGTACCTTTGCCGGGCCCGAAATGCAGCGTGCTATGCTGCAAGGCAACGCCGTATGTCCGACGATCAGCGGCGTCCCCGACGAGTATCGTGACTTGCAAAATCTGCGACGCAAATTTGACGCCGTTGTAAGGCCCAGCGGCGCCGTGTTCTACGGTTGGTGGATCGTCTTAGGTACCAGCGGTATTCAACTTCTCGCCGGCTCGTTATGGATGCAATCGTACGGCGCCTACGCTGTCCTCCTGCAAGAGGATTTTGGTTGGAGTAAGACGCTGATCGCTGGCGCTTTCGCTTTGACGCGCGTTGAAAGCGGCGTACTCGGCCCTTTCCAAGGCTGGCTCTGCGACCGGTTCGGACCCAGAGTAGTGCTCCACACAGGAACGATCATGTTTGGCATTGGCTTTATGCTGTTTAGTCAAATTCAGTCGGTCCTCGCTTTCTACCTAACCTTCGCATTAATTGCCGTTGGCTCAAGCCTTGGGGGCTTCGCCACCCTCATGGTCTCCATCGTCAACTGGTTTGATCGGCACCGCGCCAAAGCCGTCGCGCTGTCGCAAACGGGTTATTCACTCGGTGGGCTCTGCGTTCCAATTGTGGTCTTCGCGCTCGAAGGATTTGGTTGGCGAGCCACAGCATTTGCGAGCGGCATCATCGTCATTTGCGTTGGTCTACCCCTCGCTCAAATCGTCCGGCACCGACCCGAATCTTATGGGCAAATGCCCGACGGCGCGCCACCGCCGTCAACCAAGCCGAGCGACGTGGCCATGTCGAGACGTGCCATCGATTTCTCGCCGGCTCAAGCCATTCGAACGCGTGCCTTTTGGCTAACGTCGATCGGTCACTCCCTCGCTCTGCTGACGGTCTCGGCGGTCATGGTGCATTTGTTTACCCACCTCACCGTCAATCTCGACTATTCGTTCCGCCAAGCAGGCTTTGTGGTCGCGCTGATGACTGGATGTCAGATGGCGGGACAACTTCTGGGGGGCTACCTCGGCGACCGTTTTGATAAGCGCCTACTATGCAGCCTCTGCATGCTCGGACACGCTGGTGGTCTTGCCCTAGTTGCGTACGCGCAGAATCCATTGATGGTCGTTGGATTTGCTTTGCTCCATGGACTTGGATGGGGAACCCGAGGACCTTTAATGGTGGCGCTCCGTGCCGATTATTTCGGCGCATCGTCGTTCGGTACGATCATGGGAATTTCATCGCTCATCATCATGATCGGCATGTCGAGCGGTGCCATTATCGCAGGAGTCCTCGCAGACATTTTCGGTGATTTTAAAATCGCCTTTACGTTATTCGCCCTTAGTTCGGTTGTCGGGTCCGCGTGCTTTTTCTTCGCAAAACGGCCAACGCACCCCGATCATGAAACGCCGTACCCGGTCACTAGAGCAAACATCAACGACGAATCTATTCCGACCGATCAGCTAAAAGCTCAATCCGATCTTCATCCTGGGCAAGGCGGGCGCGACGTAGGTTCAGGGTAACCGTTACAAACAATAGCCCCATCCCTAATCCAACCCAAAAACCATCAATGCCCATCGGGCTTCCCGACCACCAACCAAATCCAAGGGTTAGCGCCACCGGCAGCGCCACAAGCCAGTACGCGACCAAAACAAAACCCAGAGGCACCCGGGTGTCTTTGTATCCACGCAGGGTCCCCAACGCAGCCACCTGCGTGTTATCAATGAACTGATACAGAGCGACAAAAACGAAAACACGCGCTGCAATAGCTTGGACGTCGGGAGCTCGCGTGTAGAGGGCCGCCAGGGGTTCCCTCACAAGCAATAGTAGAACCGCCATCACCACTGCGAACACCAGCGCGATTATCAGCACTGTATCCCCCGTAGTTTTGGCGCCGGCATAATCGCGCCGTCCAACCTGATGCCCTACACGAATCGCCGCCGCCATCCCCAGCGCGTGAGGTACCATAAAAGTGAGTCCGAGGATATTAATAGCAATCGAGTGCGCCGCGACGACCGCCTCACCGAAGCGACTCAAACAAATAGCAACGAAGGCAAAAACGCCCCACTCAACGAATGTAGCCAGGCCGATCGGAAAGCCAACCTTGGCAATCTCGGCCATCTGTTTAAGGTCAGGGATCAACGTTCGTCTAAAGAAGTCAGCCGGCAAAAAATCTTGCCACCGCACCACAACTGCCATGGCAGCCGCTGCACTCCAATTCACAATCGCCGTAGCGACGCCGCAACCGGCGCCACCCAATTCTGGCGCTCCTAGGCGACCAAAGATGAACGCATAGTTCAACGCCGCATTGAGAACGACCATGACGGCAGCGACCACCATGGCAGGCTTGGTACGGCCCAATCCTTCACTTGTCGAGCGCAGCAAGAAGTACAGGGCAAGCCCGGGCAAACCCCACATTACATTTTGCAGATACCCAATGGACACGGTCATCGCTTCCGCCGAATTTCCCGCCGCAACCAAGCCGATCAACCGATGGCCGTTGCCGATAAGGATCATCCCGACCGCACTAAATGCCAACCCAATCCATATACCCTGGCGCGCTATATAGCTGGAAGCTTCTCCGGCACCTGCACCAAATCGTTGCGCGACGAGCGGCGTAATACCACTCAGCGTACCCATGAGCAATGCGATGATCGGACCGACAATGGCGGTCGCCAACGCAACCCCTGCCAGGTCGCTCGAACCATAGCGTCCCGACATTACAATGTCCGTGACGTTAATCGTCATGTGCAGCAAGGAAGCTGCGGCGATGGGCCCACCCAGCCGCATCACCCGGCTCAACTCAAGCGGATCGAATCTATTCACTGTCCGTGCTCAAATACTCCTATGCGTATTGTCAGTTGGAACGTTAACGGGCTTCGGGCTTGCGTCAAGAAAGGTTTTCTTGAATTCCTCGAGACCTCAGACGCAGACGTAGTGGCTCTGCAAGAAGTCCGCGCTTTTCCACACCAATTAGACACGGCCACCCGAGAACCCGAAGGATGGTACACATACTTCGCACCCGCGCAACGTCCCGGTTATGCGGGAGTCGCAATTTATGCACGCCAGCCCGCGATTGAGGTAATCGACAGCCTCGCGATTCCGCGCTTCGATCAAGAAGGCCGATTTCTGGTGGCCCGCTTTGGTCGAACGTTCGTCGCATCTGTCTATTTTCCCAAGGGAAGTGGTAAAGACAGAGACAACAGTAGGGTTCCGTACAAGTTGGACTTTTACCAAGCCGTTTTCAGCACAATTCAATCGTTGCGGCGTCGAGGACCTGTGTTTGTCGTCGGGGATTACAACACCGCGCACTCAGAAATCGATTTGGCGCGCCCCCGTACTAACCGAAAAGCGAGCGGTTTTTTGTTAGAAGAACGAGCGGAAATTGATCGCTGGTTGGACGCGGGATGGGTTGATGTGTTTCGCCACCAGCATCCCCACGAACCCGGCCACTACACGTGGTGGCGTCAATGGGGAAACGCAAGAGAAGATAACGTCGGATGGCGGATTGATTACGTCATGGCTTCACCAGGCGGGGCCAAACGCGTCGATGAAGCGTTCATTTGGCCACACGTGAAAGGTTCGGATCACTGCCCTATAGGCGTGAACCTACAGCGTTCGAGTTCACAGGCTTAGGTAGCACGAAGGACGCGGTTTAGCGCCTAGGTATACGACTTTTTGACTTGGGCGCTATCTTAGATTTGCGGCGCGCTTTCACCTTCGCCTTTGGTTTGGTTTTCGGTTTCGCTTTGG
>CEWR01035362.1_pt1 | contig 11703 bp, 10 predicted proteins | sample 356321 | NCBI WGS metagenome assembly CEWR01 (sample SAMEA2621551, study PRJEB7988) | marine metagenome | biome: marine biome (ENVO:00000447); feature: mesopelagic zone (ENVO:00000213); material: "saline water (ENVO:00002010), including plankton (ENVO:xxxxxxxx)" | depth 790 m
ATTGTGAAGAAAAGTGGGTAAATGTGTCATTTAGTGGAGAAACCTCATTCAAGGTTGCTCCAGTGCTGAGAGGGTATTGTATTTTGACTCTCTGCTGATGGCTCATGGCCCCTATTTTCCAGTTTATGGAGTGGGTTTAAAGGCATGTTCAGGGGCGTAAACAACGTGAATATTGATGCGAAAGGTCGCATCGCTATTCCGACGCGGTTCCGGGATCAACTCCTGAATCACTGTAACGGTGAGATGGTTGTCACCATCGACACCGAAGAGCGGTGCCTCCTTATCTATCCCCAGCACGACTGGGATGACATTCAGCGCAAGGTAGAAGCCCTGCCTAGCTTTAATGTGGCTGCTCGTCGAGTGCAGCGTTTATTGATTGGTCACGCGACTGACATTCAAATGGATAGCAGCGGTCGAATACTGCTGACACCACCACTGCGGGAATATGCGCAGTTGGATAAGAAAGGCGTATTGCTCGGGCAGGGTAAGAAGCTTGAACTCTGGAGCGAGCCGTCGTGGGTGGAACGTCGAGATTCATGGCTGGAAGATCAATCCAGCCTGGAGCTACCCGACGAATTACAGTCTCTGTCCCTCTAGGTGCCTGCATCGTGACCGACCCCCACCAAACAGTCCTGCTCGAAGAGGCTGTTTCAGCCCTCATTATCAATCGCGGTGGCACCTATGTCGATTGTACATACGGTCGAGGCGGGCACAGTCAGGCGATTGTGAACACACTTGGGTCTGATGGCAGGTTGCTGGTTGTGGACCGTGACAAAACAGCAATCGATCATGCGCAGGAGAAGTTCAAAGATGATCCTCGGGTAATGGTAGAGCACGGCGCATTTTCACAACTTGGAGAATTTACGCAAAAACATCAGCTCGAGGGCCTCGACGGCGTACTGATGGATCTTGGTGTCTCATCACCTCAGCTGGATGATGGAGAACGTGGGTTCTCTTTTCAGCATTCAGGTCCGCTGGATATGCGGATGAACCAGACTGAAGGAGAAACCGCAGAAGAATGGCTTAGCGTGGCCAGTGAAAAGCAGATCATGGATGTCCTAAAGCAATACGGTGAGGAAAGGTTTGCCAAGCGCATTGCACGAAAGATTATTGAAACGCGAGCCATATCTCCGATCAATACCACCGGCAAACTCGTTGAGATTTGCCAAACATCGATCCCTCGGAAAGAAAAACACAAGCATCCTGCCACCAGAACTTTCCAGGCGATTCGAATACAGGTCAATCACGAGCTGGATGAGTTAGAGACCTGTCTGCGCGATGTGATTGAGTTACTTAATTCGGGTGGCCGGTTCGCGGTCATCAGTTTTCATTCTCTTGAAGACCGAATCGTAAAACGTTTCTTCAGGCGCATGGAAAAAGGTGATGACCTCCCCTCTCGCTTGCCAATACGGGATGCGGAGTTGAACAGGAGAGTAAAGGTTATAGGCAAGCCAGTTCGCGCATCCGAAGCCGAAGTTGAGCGAAATCGTCGAGCACGGAGCTCGATAATGCGCATCGCGGAGAAGCTGTGATGCCAGTGATTGTGCAACAACTTATGCGCTGGTTCTTCTCGCCAAGGCCGATGGCAGGTTCATTTTTATGTGGCTTGTTGGTGGTGTCTTCGCTCGGTGTTGCATATTCGTCACACCAGACCCGCAATATGTATCGAGATTTACAACAGCTCGAGAAAGATCATGATGATCTCGAGCACGAATATGAAAAGCTCCTACTCGAGCATAGTGCCTGGGCAGATTACACCAGGCTCAACGAGCTGGCGCAGGACAAGCTGCGAATGACCGCGCCTGAAACCAGTGAAATGGTGGTGCTGCGATGATGCTAGCGCGTGTCCATCTTGTGGGAATCATCGTTATTTCTTTGTCAGCGGCCATGATGATGCGGCTTTGGTACCTGCAGATTTTTGAAAAAGATTTTCTTCAGGATCAGGGCGATGCGCGGACTATTCGAATGGAGCGTATTAACGCACACCGGGGCATCATCCAGGATAGAACGGGCAAGCCCCTGGCGGTTAGTACCCCGGTTCTGTCCTTGTGGGCCAATCCCAGTGAGGTTCTACAGTCAAATGCCAGCCTTGAGCCTCTCACAACTTACCTGGGTGTTAAGGCTGGAGAGTTTGATAAATGGCTGAAAAGTGCCAAATCAAAAAACTTTGTTTATCTGAGGCGCCACCTCCCGCCGGCTGAGGCTCGCGGGATTCTCGAGCTGAAAATACCTGGAATCTATGCGGAGCGTGAATATCACCGTTTCTACCCCGCTGGCGAAGTTGCTGCACACCTTGTTGGGCTCACTGACGTAGATGATAAGGGGCAAGAAGGGCTTGAGCTTGCTTTTGATAAGTGGCTGGCCGGAACGTCAGGCAAAAAAAAGGTTCTAAAGAATCTGTACGGTGAAATTATTCGGGATATAAAGCCCGTTGCAGAAGCGCAGCCAGGAAAGACGCTGAAACTTGGGATTGACCTGAGGCTTCAATATCTGGCCTATCGAGAGCTGAAGTCTGCGGTGAAGTCTTTTCAGGCAGAATCCGGATCGATAGTCGTTCTGGATGTTGAGTCCGGCCAGGTTCTCGCGATGGTGAATCAGCCTTCCTACAACCCCAACAATCGAGTCGGTCTGGATTTGAATGCGGTGAGAAATCGGGCTTTAACTGATGTGTTTGAGCCTGGGTCTACCGTTAAACCGTTTACGGTTGGCGTCGCGCTCCAATCTGGGAACTACAGCCCGCAGTCGACTATTGATACTGCGCCCGGTTTCGTTCGAGTCGATAATTTTACCGTTCGTGATCCACGAAACCGGGGTGAGATAACCCTGGGTGAGATCATTATACTTTCAAGCCAGGTTGGCATTTCCAAGCTGGCTTTGGACCTTAATGAGTATGAGGTCTGGGGGATGTTTAAAAAATTGGGTTTTGGTCGCGATGTCGGTACGGGTTTCCCTGGAGAGAGTGCGGGGTATCTGCCCAATCACCGAAGATGGAAAGATCTTGACAGGGCAACCTTTGCCTACGGCTATGGACTTACGGTCACGCCGTTACAACTGGCGGCCTCCTACTTGACTATCGCAAGTGGCGGGATCAAGAGGGATGTCAGTCTTATCGAAGGCATGGGGAGTAATGACCAACGAATTTATTCCAGAGAAGTCGCAGACCAGCTAAAGCAGATGCTGGCGTCTGCGGTGACTGAGGGGACAGCAAAAAAAGCTGCGATAGAAGGTTATTCAGTGGCGGGTAAAACCGGAACGGTCAGGAAGATGGGGAAATCTGGTTACGAAGATACCCGGCACCTTGCGTTTTTCGCAGGTATGGCGCCGGTTGATCATCCCCGGTTGGTTGGTGTGGTACTGATCAATGAGCCAAAGGGCGAGAAATTCGGTGGCGGAGCGATAGCTGCGCCGGTCTTTTCCAGAGTAATGCAGAATGCCCTTCGGATCCTGAACGTGCCGCCTGTAGTCCAGGTTGAAGGAGGGGCTGCCTAGGTGATGCTGCGCGAGCTACTTCCAGACATGCCGGTCCCTGCCATCGCGATTCAAGGAATTTGCGAGGATAGCCGGCGGGTTAAAAGCGGTGACCTTTTTTGCGCGGTAGCAGGTGAGCGGACCGATGGCCGAGACCACATAGCAGCTGCTATTGGCAATGGTGCGGCTGCAGTGTTGGGCGAAGCACCTTTACCTGAAATGTCGAAACCATTGGTACCGATGGTTGCTGTCGAGGGTCTGCGCAGCCGAATGAGCGAGATTGCCGGCCGTTTCTACGGCCACCCAAGCGAAGCGCTGTCAGTTTTTGCGGTTACCGGGACCAACGGGAAAACCTCGTTCAGTCAGTTGTTGGCGCAGGCACTATCCAGTGCCAGTGTTAAATGCGGCATGATTGGCACAATGGGTTCTGGTGTACCTGGCGCTTTGATTGACGCCGGTCTTACAACGCCAGCCGCGATTGATATTCAGCGAAAACTCCGGGAGTTTGTGGATTCCGACTGCGAAGCAGTTGTGCTTGAAGCGTCGTCACATGGCCTGGTACAAGGCAGGCTGAAAAATGTCAGGGTAGGGACTGCGGTGCTTACCAACATCACTCACGACCATCTTGATTATCACCGGACTTTTGAGTCGTACCGCAAAGCAAAGGAACTGCTGTTCCATCTTGATTCTGTGAGCAATGCAATCATTAACCTGGACGATGAGTTCGCGTCCGACCTCGCGGCGGGACTGGGCGGCGGTGTTCGGGTGATCGGTTATAGCCTTGAAAAAGAAACGGATGTTTCGCTGATAGAAGTGGCAGCAACGGCTCGTGGGGTTGAAGTTTCTATTTCTGTACATAACGATATTGTTAAGGCGCAGCTTCCCTTGTTTGGGTTATTTAACGTTCAGAACGTTCTCGCGGTGATCGCCACGCTGGTTTCGATGGGATGGCGCACATCACAAATTGAAGCTTCTCTTAAGAAATTGTCCCCCGTTGCCGGGAGAATGGATGTGTTACGAAGGGCAGGGCAGCCTACTATTATTGTCGATTATGCGCATACGCCAGACGCACTGGAGAAAGCACTCTCTGCCGTGCGCGAACACTTTCCCGATCATCACATTAGCTGTGTTTTTGGGTGTGGTGGTGATCGCGATGGTTCAAAGCGACCGGTTATGGGCCAGGTCGCGTCCCGCTTTGCTGATCGGGTTGTGCTCACAAGCGATAACCCCCGTAGTGAAAAACCTGAATCTATCATTGGTGAGATTCAGGCCGGGGTGGATGCCGTTGATCTGCATGTCAATGCAGATCGGGCTGAGGCAATTCGTGAAGCTATTCATATGGCGTCGGGAAATGAAATAGTAGTGATCGCAGGGAAGGGTCACGAAGACTATCAGGAGTTAGCTTCAGGCAGGGTGCCCTTCAATGACTATGCGGTCATTGACGAAGTCATGAGCGCAGGTGCGGTGACAAATGACGAGGAAAAATAACGTGATCGTAGGCCTCGGAGAAACTGGTTTAAGTTATGCGCGATTCCTTGCCGCGCGCGGTGAAGATTTTGTGGTGGCAGACGACAATCCTTTTGAGGCTAATGTCGTGGCCGTTGATAGAATCAGTCCAGGCGCAATCATCGGTAATATTTCCGTTGACTGTTTGTTGCAAGCGGACGAAATATTTATCAGCCCGGGTGTTCCTCTTGGTCACGAAGCTGTGTCAATGGCTCGCGCCAGCGGGAAAATCCTGCACGGTGATATTCAGCTCTTTGGAGAACTGGCCGCCGCGCCCATTATTGGAATAACAGGTACGAATGGCAAATCAACCGTGAGCAGTTTCGTGTTCGAACTGATCCGCGACCAGGGGAAGAACGTATCGCTTGCAGGGAATATCGGTAAGCCCTGTCTTGATGTGCTTGCAGAAGACGTGGATTTCCACGTTCTGGAAATCTCCAGCTATCAGCTCGAACTGGCGACGGCAATGAAAACCGAAATTTCGGTTGTCTTGAACCTCGTGCCGGACCACCTGGATCGATACGCGAACGAACAGGATTACTACCGGACTAAACTTGGCTTATATGACAACGCCAAGAGAGCGGTCATAAACCGCTCAATGTCAGATGATCTGGGCTTGGCCAATTCTGCTGCAACCTTTGGTTCGGATATGCTGCCAGGAGAGAACAACTTTGGGATTTCTGATCAGGGTGAGCAGACGTGGTTGGTGCAGGGCAATACAATTTTACTTTCAGGGGATGAACTGCAGATAGCAGGCACACATAATTTTCAAAATATATTAGCGGGTTTGGCTATCGGCTGGCTCATTGGTTTGGATATGAGAGCGATGCTGGATACCGCGAGGCGGTTCAAGGGATTGCCGCATCGATCGGAGATTGTTGGCGAAGTTGACGGGGTTACCTATGTCAATGATTCGAAAGCGACCAATCCTGGTGCTTTGGTTGCAACCGTCAGGGGGCAGGCCCGGGGCAGGAACATTCACCTCATTGCGGGGGGTGATTCAAAAGGACTTGGTTTTGATGGGCTCTCCGCTGAGCTGGGGTCTTATCTGAAAGGTGTATATCTGATTGGTGCAAACTATGCAGCGTTGCAGAGTGAGTTTTCAGGGCAGGGCACGATAGCCTGTGATGTATTGGCTCAAGCGGTCTCTGCTGCTGCGGCTAGAGCAACCGATGGGGACATTGTATTGCTGTCGCCTGGATGTGCGAGCCATGACCAGTATCAGAACTATGTTGAACGAGGTGATTCCTTTAAGGATCTCGTCGGGAGACTTAAGTCATGAGTATGGTTAAGAAACTCTCCGTTTCTACGCCTCAGCTGATTGGTTTCCCGGTAGATCCCCTGGTTTTTGGGATTGCAGTATTCCTCATCCTTTATGGTCTTGTGATGATCGGGTCGGCGTCACTAGAGATTGGCGTCAAAACCTACGGTAATCCATTTTTTCTGTTAACCAGACATAGCATCTATCTTCTCGTCAGTGGTGCAGCTGCGTTGGTTGCAATCAGTGTCCCGATCCAGCGGTGGCAAAAATATGATGCCGCTTTGCTTGCCGTCTCGTTTCTTCTGCTGATGGTAGTTCTGGTTCCTGGTATAGGCAAAGAGGTCAATGGCGCAACCCGGTGGGTAGCGCTTGGGCCATTCAGCCTCCAGGGGTCGGAGTTCGTAAAACTATTTGTCATGATTTACATGGCGGGTTACCTGGTAAGACGGAAGGAGGAAATTGAAACCTCTCTCAGTGGTTTTGCGAAGCCTCTTGTCGTGCTAACGCTGATTGTTTTTCTGCTGCTTGGGCAGCCGGACTTTGGCGCTGCTATTGTCATCATCAGCGCGGCTATTGGGATGATCTTCCTGGCGGGTGTCCCCTACCGCTTCTTTCTGCCTCTGGTTGCGCTTTGTGTTTCTTCTGTAGCACTCATTGCGACACTAACGCCATACCGCCTTGCCAGGCTTCTGGCATTTGCGGACCCCTGGGAACACCAGTTTGATTCCGGCTATCAATTGACACAGGCGCTTATTGCGTTCGGTCGGGGTGAATGGGTTGGGCTAGGCTTGGGTAATAGCATTCAAAAGTTGTTCTTCCTTCCAGAGGCCCATACAGATTTTCTGTTCTCAATCGTTGCAGAAGAACTGGGTATCATTGGTGCTGGGCTGGTGATACTTCTTTTTGCCGGTTTGGTTTTACGAGGGCTTGCTATTGGGAATGCAGCGCGTCGTCAGGAACTTCAGTTTCATGCTTACCTTGCCTACGGGTTATCTCTTATCATTGGAATTCAGGCAAGTGTAAATCTTGGCGTCAATCTCGGCATTCTGCCTACCAAGGGGCTGACTTTGCCCTTTATGAGTTATGGCGGAAACAGCCTAATTGTCAGTTGCATGATGGTCGCGCTGATTCTTCGAATTGACTATGAAACGCGTCAATTCCAGACCACCAACATCAAGCGGGGTAAGCGAAATGGTTAGCCCGGCTTTGGCAATGACGGTGCCTGAAATGAGGCGCATCAAGTGCATACATTTCGTGGGTATTGGCGGCGCGGGTATGTGTGGTATCGCAGAAGTCCTGCTAAATCAGGGTTACCAGATTTCTGGCTCCGATATGAATGCGTCAACGGTGACCAGAAGGTTGGAAACACTCGGGGCAAAAGTGTCGATCGGGCATGACGCATCTCACATAGAGAATGCCGATGTCCTCGTTGTTTCCAGTGCTATTCGCCGGACTAACCCCGAGCTCGTTGCGGCTCATGATATTCGTATACCGGTGGTTCGGCGAGCGGAAATGCTGGGCGAGCTCATGCGCTATCGTCATGGCATCGCAGTTGCCGGTACCCATGGGAAAACGACAACAACCAGCCTGATTGCCTCTATCTTTCGGCAGGCATCGCTTGACCCAACCTTCATTATTGGAGGTTTATTAAATAGTGCTGAAAGTAACGCCCGTCTGGGGGCCTCGCGCTACCTGATTGCGGAAGCAGACGAGAGTGATGCCTCATTTCTGCATTTGCAGCCCATGGTTACAGTGCTAACGAATGTAGACAAGGATCACCTTGCGAACTACGACGGCAGTTTTGAAAAGCTGATAACCGCATTTGTTGAATTCATACACAACTTGCCGTTCTACGGTTTGCTGGTTGCCTGTATTGATGACCCGGTTGTGAAATCTATCCTCCCAAGGATAAACAGACCAATCCTGACTTACGGGTTTGATTCGGATGCCGATTTCCTGGCGTTTGACGAGCACCAGGAAGGTTTGACATCGAGTTTCACCGTCCATCGACGGCAGGGAGAAGATTTGAAAATTCGGCTCGCGATGCCCGGCAGATACAACGTACTGAATGCTCTGGCAGCTGTTGCCATTGCGTCGGATGAAGGTATTGCGGATCCGGATATTGTCGCGGGTCTTGAAGATTTCGAAGGAGTATCCCGAAGGTTTCAGGTTCATGGCAGGTTTTCCCTGGCAGATGGAGATTTCATGCTGGTCGATGACTATGGCCATCATCCAACCGAGGTTAAAGCTGTTATCGAGGCCGTCAGAAAGGGCTGGCCAGATACCCGCTTGGTCATGGTGTACCAGCCACATCGGTATACCAGAACCCTGGAGCTGTTTGACCAATTCGTCGACGTATTGTCACAGGTCGATCAACTGGTGTTGCTCGAAACCTACGCCGCGGGTGAAGAGAGAATAGAAGGAGCGACCGGCGCAGATTTATATAAACAGCTGGGGCTTAAAACTGATGCCCAGGTCGTGTTTGTGGGGACCATTGATGAGGTGCCAGAAGCGCTAGAACAGATCCTTGAGCCTGGCGACCTTCTAATGACCCAGGGCGCTGGTGAAACGGCAAAGCTCGCGCGAACGCTAACAGAGCGCTGGGAAGGCAGGAGGGTACTGTGATGATTCGACCCTCTACTGGATCTGCTTCCGCGATGTTACTTGTAGTGGGGGTGCTTGCTTTTGCAACTGTCTCCGTTGACCGATCGAATGTTGAGCGAATGTCTATTGTGGGTAACTTTGATGAGCGCCAGCTGGAAAGTATTAAAGCGTTGCTCACTGAAGTTGACATTGCATCCAGTGAAGTTGAACAGCTCAAGCAGACCCTGAGTGAGCTGGACTGGGTCCACCACGCCAATGTCAGGAAAAACTGGCCACAAGCGATTGAGGTTGAAGTTTTCCCGGAGAGCGTCATTGCGTACTGGAACGACAACGGGTTCATTAATAGGGAAGGCAGAGTGTTATACACCGAAATGTTGGTAGGTGGAGATCTTCCTCATTTGTATGGCCCTGCGGGTTCTGAGCTGGATGTGATGGAACAGTTTCAGCAGTTGAGCCAGATGCTGAATAACCACGGACATGAGATAAAAGTACTAACAGTTACCGAAAGGGGGTCTTGGTCGCTAGAGACTGAAAGCGGTGTGCAGGTGCTGTTGGGCAAGGAAGATCTGAAAGCGCGCATGCGAAGATTTCTCACTGTCAGTGTCAGGCTGGCAGAACGAGGGGATGCCAGGTTCGTTGAAAGAATGGATGCACGATACATCAATGGTGTTGCGGTGCATTTTGAGAAAAACAATCAAATAAAACTCGCTGAATTTAATAAAAATGTAGGGGAACGAAGCTTATGACTAGTCCAATAGGTGGTCGCATGATCGTCGGCCTGGACATTGGGACGTCCAAAGTGGTCGCCATTGTTGCGGAAATAGGGATTGATGGTGAAGTCGATATTGTTGGGATCGGCAGTCATTCGTCACGTGGATTGAAAAAGGGCGTTGTGGTGAATATTGAATCCACCGTCCAATCAATCCAACGAGCGGTTGAAGAAGCGGAACTGATGGCCGGCTGTCAGATACATTCGGTGTATGCCGGTATCGCCGGTAGCCATATCCGCAGTCTGAATTCCCACGGCATAGTTGCCATCAGGGACAAAGAAGTATTCCAGCCAGATATTGATCGGGTGATTGACGCGGCGCAGGCAGTGGCGATTCCGGCGGATCAGAAGATACTTCACATCTTGCCCCAGGAATTCATCATCGATAATCAGGAGGGGGTCAAAGAACCGCTCGGAATGTCCGGTGTCAGGTTGGAAGCCAAGGTTCACCTGGTGACTTGCGCAGTGAATGCAGCGCAGAATATCGAAAAGTGCATTCGTCGGTGTGGATTACAAGTTGAGGACGTCATTCTTGAACAGGTTGCGTCTGGTTATGCGGTGCTTACCGAAGATGAAAAAGAGTTGGGTGTTTGCCTTGTGGATATAGGCGGAGGTACGACTGATATCGCTGTCTTTACTGAAGGTGCTATCAAGCATACTGCAGTAATTCCGATTGCTGGAGATCAGGTAACCAACGATATCGCAATGGCGCTCAGAACACCGACGCCGAATGCAGAAGAGATCAAAATAAAATATGCGTGCGCGCTGGCAAGTCTTGCTGGCGAGAATGAAACAATAAAAGTGCCTAGCGCGGGTGACCGGCAGGATCGAGATCTTTCCAGACAGGCTTTGGCGGAAGTTGTTGAACCAAGGTACGACGAGTTATTTACTCTGGTGCAAGCGGAACTGCGTCGAAGCGGTTTCGAAGACCTGATTCCAGCTGGGGTTGTATTGACGGGAGGCACTTCGAAGATTGAAGGCGCCGTGGAACTTGCCGAAGAAATCTTTCATATGCCGGTCAGTCTCGGTAAGCCTAAAAACGTGTCGGGCTTATCAGACATTGTCCGCAACCCAATATATTCGACTGCCGTTGGCTTGTTGCAGTACGGCGCGAAGCAACAACCCGAGAACATCGTGATGCCTGGTGCCGCAGGCATGGATGGAATGATGGGCCGGGTGAAGAGCTGGTTTATGGGGAACTACTAATGTACGCAACAACGATTACTAATGAAATTTTCACTAATACTAAACACTCGTTTACAAGAATGATTTTAGCCTGAGGAGGTTAACTATGTTTGAAATCGTCGATAGCGCACCAGAAAATGCCGTCATTAAAGTGATCGGTGTAGGGGGCGGTGGTGGTAATGCCGTTGAACATATGGTCAAGCAGGATGTCCAGGGAGTTGAGTTTATTTGCGCCAATACTGACGCACAGGCACTCAAAAATCTGGGTGCCAGAACGCTTCTTCAGCTGGGTTCCGGAATTACCCGGGGACTTGGTGCAGGTGCGAACCCTTCACTGGGCAGGGATGCGGCGCTTGAGGATCGAGACCGTATTGCTGAAATCCTAAATGGTTCCGATATGGTGTTCATCACCGCTGGTATGGGTGGTGGTACCGGTACCGGGGCTGCACCTATCGTTGCAGAGATTGCCAAGGAAATGGGAATTCTCACGGTTGCAGTGGTGACCAAACCCTTCATGTTCGAGGGAAAGAAGAGAATGAGAATTGCTGAAGAAGGCATCGTTGAGCTCTCCCAGCATGTCGACTCGCTGATTACCATTCCTAATGAAAAGTTGCTGACTATCCTCGGGGAAGAGACGCCATTGCTTGAGGCATTTGGGTCAGTGGACGACGTTTTATCGGGTGCTGTGCAGGGTATAGCGGATCTGATTATCAGGCCCGGTATGATCAATGTCGACTTTGCGGATGTTCGCACTGTGATGTCTGAAATGGGTATGGCCATGATGGGTAGTGGCAATGCCAGTGGTGAGGATCGTGCCAGAAAAGCAGCAGAATCTGCGATTCGTTCACCATTGCTCGAAGATATCGATTTCACGGGAGCTCGGGGTGTGCTGGTGAACATTGCCGCCGGT
>CEWR01046842.1_pt1 | contig 11697 bp, 10 predicted proteins | sample 356321 | NCBI WGS metagenome assembly CEWR01 (sample SAMEA2621551, study PRJEB7988) | marine metagenome | biome: marine biome (ENVO:00000447); feature: mesopelagic zone (ENVO:00000213); material: "saline water (ENVO:00002010), including plankton (ENVO:xxxxxxxx)" | depth 790 m
TTTTCCTTCGTCTCCCCATTGAAGACCTAATAATACATCTACTTTATTCATCTTAATTATATCAAAATTTTCTTTGCATCTTCAACAGTTTCTTCGATGTTAAAAATGCTATTTAATTTAGTGATTACTAATAATTGATTTATTTTTTCTGGGATATTAGTTATTATAACCTCTCCCCCTTTATTTCTTGCTTGTGTAAATATATTTATCAGAATACTTAATCCAGTACTATTCATGTACTCCATTTCTGTTAAATCTATAATTAATTTCTTTATCCCCTCACTTGCATGAAACTCGATATCATTCAGCATTTCCTGAATTTGCGACTTATTCATTAAGTTTCCACTCAATGAAACAATTAAAATTGAATCCTCTTTTTTTATTTCAAATGAAAAACTCATAATTCTTTGGTTTCATTTTTAAGGCCGTAAAAGTTTAATGAATGGTGTAAAATTTTCACATCAAACATCTCTTCCAATGTTGCTTTTATATTCTGGATTCTTGGATCACAAAATTCTATTACTTCTCCATTACTCAAAATAATATGATCATGTTGTTTAGATCCATAAGATCTTTCAAATTGAGCTATACTGTTTCCAAACTGATGTTTCCTTACCAATTTAGCATCAATTAACAACTCAATAGTGTTATACAAAGTGGCCCTACTAACTCTATACTTTTTATTCGTCATAGAAAGATATAAATCTTCTACAAAAAAATGATCATCACTTGAATAAATTTCTTGAAGTATAGCGTATCGTTCCGGGGTTTTACGGTGCCCCTTTTCTTCTAAATAAGTGGTAAAAATATTCTTTACCTTTTCCTGAAGTTCCTCTCCTCTACTCATTAGGGTTATTGAAGGGTAAAATTAAAAATTAAAAAGAGATAGAATACAAATGTTAATGCTTTGTTGAAAAGTATTTAAGAATGAAATATTCTAACTAAACAAATAAAAAAATAACATTGCTAGATTCACTAATTAAGCAATGCCTAAATCAGATTAACTATCTGTTCTTTCTATCTTCTTTACTCCTTTCACTTTATTCAAATTAGCTATCAAATTCGTTAAATGAGAGGTATCTTGAACCAAAACCATAACACGTCCTTCAAACATACCATCATGACTATCAAAACTAATAGAACGCATTCCCACACTCAATTCATTAGAAATAATTTGTGTAATGCTATTTACAATTCCAACATCATCAATTCCGATAATTTTAAGCCCTGTTAAGAAAGCTCCATCATTCTCATCAATCCAACTTGCCTTAATAATACGATAAGCGTAATTAGACATTAATTGCACCGTGTTAGGACAAGAAGTTTTGTGCACCTTAATACCTTCTGTTACTGTAATAAAACCATAAACTTCATTACCAGGAATTGGATTACAACAACTAGCCAATTTATAGTCTATCTTCTCCATATTATCACCAATAACCAAAACTGGTTTTTGAGATTTATTCTTTTTAGAATCTGAAGATTTATTAGGCACAAATAAATTCTGTACCCTTTTAGGAATAATTGTTCGTTTTGGTTGTAAAACTCCCTCTCTAACTTCTAGTCCTTTTAATTTACTCAAATCTACAGTTCGCATTGCAATTTGATAATATAAATCTAACTCCGAAAGAACTTTATAATAGGACTGTAGCTCTTTTAAACTAATATTCTCGAGAGAAATTTTTAGCTTTTTTAACTCTTTATCTAAGTGAACTTTACCAACTTTAGCAATAATTCTTTTCTCTTCTTTTAATGATGATTTTATTTTAGTTTTTGCTCTATGAGTTTTCACAAAACTTAACCAATCTTCTTTTGGTTTTTGATTTTTAGAGGTTAGTACCTCAACCTGATCGCCACTATTTAACTGATGACTTAAAGGCACTAACTTATCATTTACTTTTACTCCCAAACAATTTACACCAACTTGCGTATGCACTGCAAAAGCAAAATCCAAGGCTGTTGCCCCAGTAGGTAAATTTTTCATATCTCCGTTAGGGGTAAAGACATAAATTTCATCTGTAAATAGATTTAATTTAAAATCATCAATTAAATCTAACGCGTTATCATCATTACTCTCCAACAGCTCTCTTACCTGGCTAATCCAAACATCAAATTGACTCTCTGCCCCACCCTCTTTATATTTCCAATGTGCAGCAAATCCTTTTTCTGCAATATCATCCATTCTACGCGTTCTAATCTGAACCTCAACCCACTTGCCAGTTGGGCTCATTACAGTAGTATGTAATGACTCATAACCATTGGCTTTAGGTGCAGAAATCCAATCTCTTAAACGATCAATATTAGGCTGATAAAAATCTGTTACAACAGAATAAGCCTGCCAACAATCCGATTTCTCATCCACCTCTTCTTTAGAATCGATGATTATTCGAATAGCAAACAAATCATAAACCTCCTCAAAAGAAACATTTTGCTTTTGCATCTTTTTCCAAATCGAATGAATTGACTTAGATCTTCCTTTAATTTCAAATTCCATCCCCTTATCATCCAATACTTTTTTTATTGGAGATGAAAATTTTCTAATAAATCGAGACCTTACTTCTTCTGTTTTTTTAAGGTTTTTCTGAACCTCTGCAAAACCTTCTGGTTCTTGACATTGTAATGATAAATCTTCTAATTCAGATTTAATAGAATGCAATCCCAGCCTATGAGCCAAAGGAGCATATAAAAACAAAGTTTCTGAGGCTATTTTCAATTGTTTATCTCTTCGCATAGAACCGATGGTTCTCATATTGTGCAATCGATCAGCCAGCTTTATTAAAATTACCCTTACATCTTCCGAAAGGGTCAATAGTATCTTCTTGAAATTTTCTGCTTGTATAGATTTGTTATTGTCTACTACTCCAGAAATCTTAGTTAATCCTTCAATAATTAAGGCTTCCTTTTTTCCAAAATCATTAACAATGTCCTCTAAAGTAACTTCAGTATCCTCAACTGTATCGTGTAACAAAGCACAAATAATTGAAGTAGCTCCTAATCCAATTTCCTCTGCGCAAATTCTTGCAACAGCAATAGGATGAAAAATATATGGTTCACCAGATTTTCGTCTATCCGTTTTATGAGCCTCAACAGCAACATCAAATGCCTTACGCATTCTCTGCTTCGTTACAGAATCATCTTTAGCATGCTTAGCAGCACCAAGCATCTCTGTGTAAGCCTTTAAAATATCTTTACTTTCTTGTTCTAAATCAATCATTAATTTATTGTTTTTAGTACTTAGTGTACAGTGGCTTTTCATCTAAAAACCATACACCAAAAACTACACACCACCTATTAGACCTTTTCTATAATTGTTGCATAACCTTGTCCAACACCAATACACATCGTTATTAATGCATATTTTTTATTCGTTTTTTGAAGTTCTATAGCTGCAGTTTGTAAAATTCTTGACCCAGTTACTCCTAATGGATGTCCAATTGCAATTGCTCCACCATTTGGATTAATTCTAGGATCATTATCAGCTAAGCCCATTTTACGTGTACAAGCTAAAGCTTGAGCTGCAAAAGCTTCGTTTAACTCGATAACATCCATATCATCCATAGTTAAACCTGCTCTTTTCAATGCTTTTTCTGAAGCATAAACTGGTCCTATTCCCATAACACGTGGTTCAACACCCGCAACTGCACTAGATACTATTCTTGCAATAGGCTTAAGATTATATTTATTTGCTCCATCTTCTGAAGCAATTAACATTGCTGCTGCTCCATCATTTAATCCTGAAGCATTTCCTGCCGTTACACTACCACCTTCTTTCTTAAAAGCTGCTCTTAACTTTCCTAAGACCTCTAAAGAACTATTTGGTTTGATAAATTCATCCTTATCAAAAATCAAATCATCTTTTTTACGTTGTGGAATATGTACAGCAACAATTTCTTCTGCCAATCTACCGTTATTCTGAGCTGCAGTTGCTTTCATCTGACTCCAATAAGCAAACTGATCTTGATCCTCTCGGCTTATTCCGTATTGAGCAACCAAATTTTCAGCAGTTACCCCCATTCCTTCTGTTCCGTATAAATCATCCATTTTAGGATTAATAAAACGCCATCCAAAACTTGAATCATACATTTTAGAATCTGTTCCAAAAGCTTTTGCAGATTTAGAAACTATGTAAGGTCCTCTAGACATATTCTCAACTCCACCAGTTACATAAATCTCACCATCACCTAACTTAATAGCTCTTGAAGCATTTATTGCAGAAGCCATTCCTGAAGCACATAGTCTATTCACAGTTTCTCCACCAACTTGCCAAGGCAAACCAGCCAACAAACCACTCATACGAGCTACATTTCTATTATCCTCCCCTGCCTGATTAGCACAACCAAATAATACATCTTCAATCTCTTCTTGAATAACACTTGGGTTTCTTTTTAACAATTCTACAATAGGAATTGCTCCCAAATCATCCGTTCTTACTGCTGATAATGTTCCTCCAAAACTTCCTACTGGAGTTCTTACTGCATCTATAATATAAGCTTCTTTCATTCGTCTCTTTTATTATTTCGTTAATGTCTTATGGAACTTACAAAATGCTAGTTTCATATCTATATTTTTATCGATCCTTTAATAAAGGAAATCAATCTCATTAAATTAATTCTAATCTTTTCATTTCCCAAAAACATCTTTCTGTAGCTTCTATATCTGCAAAAGCATCATGTGCTCCAGCAAAATCCAGTCCGAACAACTGAATATGTAACTCAGATAATTTAGGCCATTTATAACCATAAGGGCCTGGAATTTTACAGTAATCTGTAGAAGCCTTCATGGTACATAATTTGGGTTTGCTTTCAAAATCACTTTCAATGCTTCTTCTTAAGATTTCTGCTCCAATAATTTTCTCATCAAAACTAATATTATGAGCAACTATAAAGTTAGCCTCATTCACCATCTCATTAAACTTATTTAAAACGAAGTCTAAATCTACTCCTTCTTCTAGTGCTTTTTCTGTTGTAATTCCATGAACATTTGATGCTTCTGCAGGGATTATAAAGTTATCTGGTTTAATAATAAACTCAGCAAAATCAACTCGTTTTCCTTCTGCATTACATAAAGTCCAACCTATTTGTATCATTCTAGGCCAATTGTCTAAATCAGTAACTGGAGCTTTCCAATTCTTAGGTAATCCTGTTGTTTCGGTATCAAAAAATAAATACATAATCTCTTATTATCTTATTAGATCCAATCTTTACTTGTTCGATAAACGGTACCTTTAAACAAAGCAACAGTTTCATCTTTTTGATTGGTAATTGTTATTTCGTAAATCGCAATTTTATTAGATATTGATTTTTCTATTGCTTTAGCAGTAATTAAATCTCCAACCAAACATTGTTTAGTATGTGATATTGAGGTTTCTACTGAAACACTTTTTCTACCGTGAGAATTTGATGCAAATGCCAAAGCGCTATCTGCCAAACTATACGTTATTCCGCCATGAGCAATCTTAAAACCATTAGTCATTTCTTCTCTAACTGATAAATTTAGCTCACAAAAACCTTCTTTTACTGCAACAATTTCAATACCTAACCATTTGCTAAAGGCATCTCCTTCAAACATCTGGCTTGCTATTTTATTTGCGTTGTTCATTGTTTTTTATTGTTTGTCATACCGACCGTAGCGGAGGTATATTTTGAGTTTCTGTTTACAATTTTAAAAGATTCCTCTGTTCCGCTCCTTCGTCACTCCAATCGGAATAACATCTAGTTATAAAAAGTCTTATCCTCTCTAACCAATCTTCTTAACAATACACTCGGGCGATATCTATCATCTCCATATTCTGCATGTAAGAACTCTAATCTCAATAAGACTTCTTCTAATCCAATTGCATCAGCCCACTCTAATAAACCACAAGGATAATTAACTCCTTTAGTCATTGCTAAATCAATATCCTCTTTAGTAGCAATGTTTAAAAACAACGCATCTGCAGCTTCATTAATTAACATAACAACTATTCTATTTACAATTTCACCCCCTAACTCTTCATCCTTATTTGGTTCTGGTTTTTCTACTCCTTCAGCATAATCAAAAAATCCTCTTCCTGATTTTCTTCCGAACCATCCCGCTTCCGAATGTCTCTTCTGAGTAAATGATGGTCTATATCTCGGATCATTATAAAAAGCTGCAAAAACAGTTTCTGTTACCGTATAGTTTACATCGTTTCCGATATAATCCATTAAAGTAAAAGGACCCATTCTAAACCCACCCAATTCAGTCATTGCCCAATCGATAGTTGCAAAATCTGCAATACCTTCTTCATATATTTTTAACGCCTCTCCGTAAAACGGACGAGCTACTCTATTTACAATAAAGCCTGGAGTATCTTTTGTTAATACCGTTACTTTTTTCCAAGAATCAATTAAGGCTCTAGCAGTATCTTTAGTTGCCTCAGCTGTTTGAACTGCAGGAATAATTTCCACCAACGGCATTAATGGAGCTGGATTAAAAAAGTGAATCCCAATTACTCTATCTGATTTTTTACAAGCCGATGCAATTGAAGCAATTGATAGTGATGAAGTATTACTAGCCAAGATACAGTCTTCAGAAACAATACTTTCTAACTCAGTAAAAACTTGTTGTTTAACTTTTACGTTTTCAATAATTGCTTCTATAATAATTCCACAGTTACTAAAATCATTAACAGTGTTAGAAAATTTAATTCTACCAATTATGGCTTTAGAAGTTGCTTCATCAATTTTTTCTTTTTCAACTAAGCGTGCTAATATTTTATTTAAACTGGCCTCAGCTTTCACTAAAGCTGCATCGTTTAAATCTACTAATACTACCTGATGCTTTTGCGTTGCTGCAATTTGAGCAATACCAGAACCCATTGATCCTGCACCTAAAACTCCTACTACTGTTTCTTTATTCATAAGTACCTCTCAATCTCCCTAAAAGGGATATTTTTATTTTTTAGTTATTATTTCATTTCGTTTTCACACAACCTTACCCCCTCTTAAGAGGGGAATAAAAGCCCTCCCGCTCAGGAAGGGTTATGGATGAGTTACTCCCCTTTAAACTCTGGTTTTCTTTTTTCTAAAAAAGCATTTACACCTTCGTTGTAATCATAAGTTTGACCGGCTTCTGTTTGCAATTCGTTTTCTCGAGCCAATTGTTTTGTTAAATCATTGTTGTATGATTCGTTTAGCAAACGCTTCGTTAAACCAATACCTTTAGTCGGCATTTTGGCTAATTTCTGCGCAACACCCAAAGCCACTTCTTGCAAGTCTTCATCTGCTACAGATTTATAAATCATTCCCATTTGAACAGCCTCCTCAGCCATTACTTTATCTCCTAAAAACATTAAAGCAGCAGATTTTTGCATACCAATTAAACGAGGTAAGTAGTAGGTTCCGCCACTATCTGGCACTAAACCAATCTTACTAAAGGCCTGAATAAAAGCGACTGAATTTCCTGCAATCGTAATATCACAAGCTAATGCTAAATTTGCGCCAGCCCCAGCAGCAACACCATTAACTCCACAAACAATTGGTTTCTCAATATTTCTTAGTCTTTCTATAATTGGATTGTAATGCTCTTCAACAATTTTATCCAATTGAGTTTGCTCTGGATCAATTGCTTCAGCCAAATCTTGACCTGCACAAAATGCTTTTCCTGTTCCAGTGATATATATTGATCTAACTTCCTTGTTAGCTTCACACTCATCTAAACGAGCTTGTAAATCAAATGCCATTTGTCTCACAAAACTGTTAAACTTATCTGGTCTATTTAGAGTAATAACACCTACTCCGTTTTCTATTTTAAAATCTATCATTTAGTTTATGGTTTTTAGTGTATGGTTTATGGTATAAGTTTTTCAAAACACTAAACACCATAAACTAAACACTATTTTACATTCTATTTATTTTCCACTTGGAAAGAGTCTTTTCTATAGGGGCAACGACTTTATTAGCTGACCCGTCCTCATATAATCTTGCTGCAAAAAGTGCTGCAATTTTTTCTCCTTCAGGATCTGAATTTTGTAATTTTTCTGGACTAAAATGTTTTGATACAAAGTGTGTATCAAACTCTCCACTTATAAAATTTTCATGTTGCATCGCAAACTTACAAAACGGCATTGTTGTTTCTAATCCACTAATTTGATAATCATCAATAGCTCTAATCATTCGTTGCCTTGCTTCCTCCCTATCTTTTCCGTGTGTAATTAATTTAGAAATCATCGGATCATAGTAGATAGGAATAGCCATTCCTTCTTCAAATCCATCATCAACTCTTACTCCCATTCCTTCTGGACGAACATAAGTATTTAACGTACCAATATCTGGCAAGAAATTATTCATTGGATCTTCAGCATAAACTCTAACTTCAAAAGAATGTCCATTAATTTGAACATCATCCTGTGTAAAGCTTAACTTTTCTCCTCTAGCAATATTAATTTGTTCTTTTACTAAATCAAGGCCAGTTATCATTTCTGTAACCGGATGCTCAACTTGCAAACGAGTATTCATTTCTAAGAAATAAAAATCTTTATTATTCTCTAATAAAAACTCTACCGTCCCAGCTCCATAATAATCACAAGAACGCGCAACATCAACAGCACATTCACCCATCTTCTTTCTTAATTCTGGTGTTAAAACCATAGACGGTGCTTCTTCAATTACTTTTTGATGTCTTCTTTGAATTGAACATTCACGCTCAAACAAATAAACGATGTTACCGTGTGTATCTGCAATAATTTGTATTTCGATATGACGAGGAGAACCAACATATTTTTCAATAAAAACAGCTCCGTTACCAAAAGAATTTACAGCTTCACTCACTGCTCTATCCATTTGCTCTTCAAACTCATCAGCGTTTTCAACTACACGCATTCCTTTTCCACCTCCACCAGCAGCAGCTTTAATTAAGATAGGAAATCCAATTTCTTTAGCAATTTCTTTAGCCGCAGGAATATCATCAATAGCTTCATCTGTACCAGGAACCATCGGAATATTATAACTCTTTACCGTATCCTTTGCTTTTAATTTATCTCCCATTAATTCCATTGCTTCTGGGGATGGACCAATAAAAGTTATTCCAGCTTGAGTTATTTTACGAGTTGCATCAGCATTCTCTGATAAAAAACCATATCCAGGATGTAATCCGTCAACATTCAAATCCTTGCAAATCTGAATAATTTTATCCACCTGTAAATAAGATTCACTCGATGGAGGAGGACCAACACAAACTGCCTCGTCTGCATATTTTACGAACGGTGCGTTTCTATCTGCTTCAGAAAAAATTGCAACTGTTTTAACTCCCATTTCTCTTGCAGTACGCATAACACGCAAAGCAATCTCTCCTCTATTGGCTACAAGTATTTTATCCATATAATTTCTTAAATAAATTGAAGGCTTAAAAATAATAAAAAGTAGGCAGTAGAAGACTGAAAATTAGACGAAATTACTCGCCTTTATTCATAAAATTGCCAAAAACAGATTTCCCAAAATTATAATTAAGAGAAAATCCAACAAAAGTAGCTGAAGCTAAACTTTGTCCTGTCTTATTATTCCATGAATACAACTGTTGTAGACTCGCATACCCAACATCTAATTTAACTTTATAATGCTTTCCAAATTTAGCATTTAAGGACAAATTGGTTTTTAACTGTCTCAAATAGATCGACTGATCATTTCCGTTAAAAGTAGACCCCTGTCGATAAACAGTGTTAATTCCGTTATAACTAACTATTCCATGAATACTTACTTTTTTATTAATTCGATAATTTAATTTTAAATGAACAGGAAGGATAAGTTCAACTCTAAATTTACTTGCAATTTTTGTTTTTATCCCCAACAACGGAAAAGGGACCAACCTACCTTGTTGAACCAATAAACCTGCGCCATAGAAATAAAACGTTTTTAAATCCTTCGTTTTAATATTTGCAACATACCCTCTAAAATTTGGAACAAAACTTTCTGAAAATGTTGTTTTATTCTCAGAAGCAAAAATGTTTGCTGAATAAATCCAAATACCATTTCTTAAACTTGCTTTAACAGCTGTTAAACCAACACCTCCTGTATATATTGTTTCAAAATAATTATCATCCGTTAAGTTTGGCTGAATGACATTAAAATTATAATCTAAAAAGAGTTGACTCGCTTTTGCATCCATCTCTTTAAAATTAAAGCCTTTTAAATCTATCCCTACTTTAGTTTTAAGAGGTTGACTGAACTGTATTTTATATTTTGATAATTGAAAATCTGTAGAATCATTTAAAGCAGAAGGCATTAAATATTCAGTACCTAAAGCAATTCCAGGGTTAAAAATAAAATCAATGTTTAAGGATTGGGAGAAGCCAACATTAACTAATGTTATTACTAAAAAAAGTATCCCAGCATGTTTTTTCATCCTATTTTACAAGCAACAAACTTACCAATTTATAAAAAAGTCATTAACAGAAAAACACAACTTTATATTATTTTAGAAAATAAAATTAAAAAATTTATCCTGAATTAATTCAAGGGTTCTTCGCAATGACGATTTTTTGTCTACTTTTGGGATTTAATGAAGTTTGCTTATCCAGAGTTCCTATACGCACTTTTCGCAATAGCGATACCAATTATTATTCACTTATTTAATTTCAGAAAGTTTAAGAAGATCTACTTCTCTAATGTTGATTTTTTAAAAGAGGTTCAACAAGAGACTCAAGCAAAATCAAAGCTTAAACATCTTTTAATTTTATTAAGTAGAATTTTTTTAATTGGTTTTTTAGTATTTGCTTTTGCTCAACCTTACATACCTTCATCAAATAACGATGTTGCTAATCAGAATAATATTGTTGGAATTTATATCGACAATTCTTTTAGTATGGAAAGTAAAGGCGAAAATGGATCTTTGCTAAACGAAGCTAAAACCAAGGCCCTTGATCTTGTTAACTCTTATCGTGCAACAGATAAATTCATCTTGGTTACCAACAATTTTAACACAGGCGATCAACGAATATTGAGTAATGAAGAAGTAGTTGATCAAATTGAGGCAATTGCGGTTTCTACAAGTAGCAGAAAACTTTCTACCATTTATTCTCGAAATAGAGATCCATTAAACTCTTCAGAAATCAATAATAAATCTTTTTATATCTTTTCTGATTTTCAAAAATCAACAACCGACATTAAGGCAATTGAAGCAGATTCATTAATCGATAGCTACCTTATTCCAATTAAAGCAACAGAAATAAGCAACTTATATATTGATAGCTGCTGGTTTGATTCTCCAACTCATTTAATTAATCAAAATGAGGCTCTAAATATCCGAATCAAAAACAACTCTGAAAACGATTTAGAAAACATTCCGGTAAAACTTTATATAAATAATCAAAATGTTGTTCCTGCAAGTTTTTCAGTAAAAGCAAATGATGAAACTATTATCGCTTTAAACTATAGGAATAAAAATAATGGTGTTCAACAAGGAAAAGTTGAGTTAAGAGATAGCCCTGTAACAATGGATGATGCTTTTTATTTTTCTTACACTATTTCTGAAAACATCACTATTTTGGGAGTAGGTAATAATGAACCTGCTTTAAATTCAATCTACAATACCGACAGTTTATTCAACTACTCAAATTTTGATGTAAAAAAATTAGACTACTCAATTATTAAGTCAAGTAATTTGGTTGTACTTCATAATCTCGAACAAATAAATTCTGGTCTATCAAATGCAATAAAAAGCTTTATTAATAATGGTGGAAGC
>CEWR01157005.1_pt1 | contig 11687 bp, 6 predicted proteins | sample 356321 | NCBI WGS metagenome assembly CEWR01 (sample SAMEA2621551, study PRJEB7988) | marine metagenome | biome: marine biome (ENVO:00000447); feature: mesopelagic zone (ENVO:00000213); material: "saline water (ENVO:00002010), including plankton (ENVO:xxxxxxxx)" | depth 790 m
CTTACCTGCGGCGGGTTGCCTACAACCTGTTCATCTCGCATCGGCGTCGGTCACGCAAGGAGACACTGGTAGAGGACATTGATGAATTGAATATCACCTGGGATCGCTGGGCAGGCCAGGACAACGGTGACCAGCTCGTGGAAAACCTGAGAGAGTGCCTTGAGCTCCTTTCAGAAAGGGCGCGGGGAGCCCTGGAAATGAGATTTCAACAACGTTTACGAAGGCTGGAGATCGCACGCTCGCTGGAGATTACCGAGCATGGTGCGAAGAACCTCATGCAACGGGCCAAAAAACAGCTGAGGCAGTGCGTTGAAGGCAAAATGCAATGACCACCGATCCACACAACTCGATTGTTGACTCGCTGCTTGACGAGCTTCTCGGCCAGCAGCAGCCACCGGATCTGACAAGCCAGATCCTTGACCGGTATCATGACCAGGAACCGGTCCTCCCTGCGTCCAGTACTTCTTCTCCACCAAGGCGACGCGCCCAGAGACCTCGTCAGCGATCACTACGAAACATCGTGGCCATTGCTGCCAGCCTGCTTATCGTGGCAATGCTGCTTGGTGTGCTGGCAAAACGCATCAACCGACCCCTGCCAGGTGGTAATGGTGAGATCGCCGGACAAGGAGAGGAACAACCCTCCCGGTTGCCCGATGAAAAGACAGGGTCTTCCAGGCCATCCGAGCTCGTTGAGAGGGTGCCTGCGGATGATGGAGTTTTTCCCGGTACGGTGGCAGGCGCCGATTTTCCAGGTGAGGACCTTCCGCTGCCAGGCCCTGTTGCATTGACCATGAAAATTGGCCCGCGTGATACCGTGCCAGCGATCGCTCACCAACAGGTGATCTCGACCGTTAACCAGCGACTAACGGATACCTGGCAAGAGAAAGAGCTGGTCCCCTCGGAACAGGCCACCGATGCTGAATGGTGTCGTCGAGTCTTCCTGCGGCTGATCGGCCGCATTCCCACGGCGGACGAACTGCAGGAGTTTGTTAGCCAGCCAGCCGAGGGAAATCGCCAGCAACTGGTGGAGATGTTACTGGAAGGGGAGAACTACATTGAGGAATATGCACAGCACTGGACAAATATCTGGACCAATATGCTGATCGGCCGGCGGGGGGGAATGGCGGACAACGACATGGCCAACCGCGAAGGACTCCAGCAGTTTTTGCGGCGGTCCTTGCAGGGAAACAAGCCATATGACCAGATGGTTTACGAGCTCCTTTCGGCAACCGGCAGTAATACTCCCGGCAGTGAGCAATACAATGGAGCGGTGAATTTCCTGCTTGCATGCATGGGCAAGGATACTTCGCTGGCCACGGCAAAGACAAGCAGCATCTTCCTGGGCCAGAAACTGCAATGTGTGCAGTGTCATAATCATCCTTTCAGTGACGTTGCCCAGCAGCAGTTCTGGGAGATGGATGCCTTTTTCAGCCAGATGGCGGTGGTCAGGGCTCCAGATACCGACGCATGGACGCTCGTCAACCAGGACTATTCCAGCGGCCAGTCGGGGAGTGAGATTTTCTACCAGCAGCCGGATGGACAGGTGAAGGCTGCTTTTCCGAGTTTCCTGGGCAAGGGTGCAAGTTCCCAGAGTGGCGAGGTCCAGGAGTTTGACCGCCGGGAGGAACTCGCTCAGCAGGTGCGTTATTCCGAACACCTTCCCCGGGCCCTGGTGAACCGCATATGGGGACATTTTTTTGGGCATGGATTCACTTCCTCGGTGGACGAGATGGGTGCCCACAGTCCGGTCTCCCATCCGGATCTGCTTGGTGACCTGGCGGTCCAGTTCGAGGCGCACGATTATGACATGAAGTCCCTGCTTCGCTGGGTTGCTTTGAGCGATGCATTTTCGCTTTCCAGTCGTTACTCTTCCAGCAACATGGCCGACACTCCCGAAGCAGGTGAGATTCCTTCCTTCAGCCGCTATTACACTCGCTCGATGCAACCGGAGGAGGTTTACCAATCCTTACTGCTCGTGGCAGGGGTGCGACGTGGAGACGAGCCATTTGCTGAGCAGCAAATGGCACAACGGACCTGGCTGGGGCAGTTTACGAGGCGGATGGAAAACGATGAGGCAGAGGAGTCCAGTAGCTTTGCCGGGGACGTGCACCAGTCACTGGTAATGATGAATGGACCGTTGATGCAGCAGGCAACCAGCCCTGCCCAGGACGGGGTCCTGGCCACGGTCCTGGAGAGTGATATGCCGTTGCCGGGCAAGGTGCGGCACATGTTCATGGCGGCCATCTCGCGTCGTCCCACGGCGGAGGAACTCAAGGTGGTGAGCATGATGGTGGCATCGGCGAAGGATCCAGCTGCCCTGCTCCAGGATATCTGGTGGGCCTTGCTCAACAGCAACGAGTTTATCCTGGATCACTAGCCGAAAAGGTCTGTTGCGCAGGACCGATAAACAGCTAGACCTTGATGTTTCGCCAGCCACCCTGCCAGAATCGCCCTGCCACCAGCAGGCTTCGCAGCACGACATCAGCGACCATCGCATACCAGGCCCCGATCAGTCCCATTGCCTGTCCTGCAACGGTGATATTCAGAATTGGAATGGTCATCTCTGGCCAGGCCAGATAGTAAGCCAGGGGGATACGGATTCCGACCAATCCAACGACGGTGAAGATCAGTGGTATGCGGGTGTCGCCGGCTCCGCGGAGTGCCCCGTTGAGGATGATCACCAGGGCCAGCGAGGGCATTGAGATGGCAACTAGCTGTAATAGCGGTATCGCTCCTTCCGTAGCCTGCCGGGTCTGTTCTCCGGCAAAAATACTCGTCAACATCTCTGCCTCGAAGAAGAAAAGGTAACCAGCGCCGAGCATCACGCCCCCTCCCACCAGGCAAGCCAGCAGGGCGCAGCGGGTGGCATGATCGGGTTTGCCGGCACCCAGGAACTGGCCGGTCAGGGTGGTGGCAGCAACAGCAAAGGCAGAGCCAGGCAGGTAGGCGAGTGATTCGATGCGGACCCCGATTCCGTGGGTTGCGGCCGCCAGGGTACCAAGGCTGTTGATGACAGAAAGAAACCACAAGTGGCAAAAAACGACAAACAGTGTATCGGCGCCACCCGGGATGCCGATACGCAGGACCCGGCGAATGAGCGAAAAATTGGGCCTGAGCAACCGGCGATGGAGACTTAGCCCCGCGCGTCCCTTGAGCAGCAGCACCATGATGATCAGGCCTCCAACCAGGTAACCGCTGGCGGTGCCAATGGCCAGTCCTTCCCATCCCATTTCCGGAAAAGGACCGATGCCGATTACGAGACAGGTCCCCACGCTGATGTTCACGACATTAACGATTGCCATCGTGATGAAGCCGCTCATCATGTCCCCCGCACCGCGCAGGCAGGCAGTACCGATTACCTGAACCATGATCGCCGGGATCACAGGAATCACGTAGTCAAGGTAAAGCTGGGCAGGTGCAAGGGCGTCAGCTGGAAGCTGCATGAGTTCCAGTAACGCCGGGCCGAATCGCCAGATGGGACCAATTACCAGGGCGGCCAGGACGGTACCAGCCAGCAAGGACTGGTTGGTGGTATGACGGGCTTCCCCGTGTGACCCGGCTCCTGTGAAGCGGGCGATCAAGGCTGTTGCACCAATAGCAACGATGCTGAAGATGCAGGGGATCATCCAAAGCAGGTAAGCCATCAACCCGATCGCTGCCATGTGCCTGGTTTCCAGGAAACGACCAGTAAGGAACAAGTCCACCAGTCCGACAAGCATCACGAGCAGCGATTCAACCAGCACCGGGAGGGCCAGTTTTAACATGGGACGCATGGTCCCGGGGGTCGACGTCAGGTTGAATGAAGACGTCAAGCGTGGTCCTGTTTTCTGGCACTGGCAGGAAAGAGGGAAGAGGTTTCCGAGCTGAAGCCCCCTACCTGGGAAAGGACTCAGTATCCTGCTGGCTCGCAATACCGTCAATGGACCGTTCACAGCCTGCGGCCGCCGTGGATTGTCCTGTCACTAGGTTGATTTCATGGACATCAGTTGCAGCAGAGAGCTGCGTAGTTGCTTGATTTTCACCGGCATTTGCATCATGCCGCGATGATCCGCCAGTTTTGCCTCGCGGGCAAGATATTGCTGGGCGTTTTCAAACAACAGGATTGCCGGAAGGTCGCTGGTCAGCGGTTCATCTGCCACGGCGTTGAATACCTGGAGCCCCGATCTTCCCAGCTCGGCTGTGCAAATGAGCAGGCAGTCGACTGCCACCTCCGGGTCTTCCAGTTGCCGGCTTGCTCGTTCCACGTTTGCCGTTACCAGCACCCGGTATCCCTCTTTCTTGAGATTTGTTCGCAACAGGTCCTGGACATTCGTACGGGGTTCTACGATCAGGATCGTTTTCCCATCTCCTTCCAGGATTTCACCGCCTACCTTTTCCTCTTCAACGATCGCCTCGGGACGATGGATGGTATCGTCATGCGACGTGTTTTCGATCACGGATTTCAGGTCTTCCAGGAAGTCAACGAAGCTGGTGTACCTGCGATCCGGGTCAAACTCCATGGACTTGTTGATCAGTCCCACGACATTGTTTGGGAGATCGGGAACCCACGTGCGAAGCGGTTGGATATCACGAAAGCGGGCTGCGTTCAAACGCTGAATGCGGTCACGTGTTTCCAGCATCGGCGAGCGACCTGCCATCATGTGGTAGAACATGCAGCCGACAAAAAATATGTCGCTGCGGTGATCCCCGCGTGGCACCTTGGTCGCTCTCTCCAGCCCTGCATAGTCGATACTCCGAGGCTTGGATGCATTCAGCGACTCCTTGTCACTTCCAGGAGAAATCATCGTTGCCAGGCCAAAGTCCACGAGCTTGGCACGGCCAAGTGCCGTGATCAGAACGTTGGAAAGCTTGACGTCGCGATGTGAAACGCCATGGCTGTGTGCATAGGAGAGTCCGTTAAGGACATCCTTCATGATCTGCAGGGACTCTCCCAGTTTCATGAACGGTCGAAGCCTGACGAAGTCTCGCAGGTTTTGGCCTTCCACGAACTCCATCGCCATGAAATGACGCCCCCGGCTGGAGGCAACCTCGTAGGTAGGCACGATATTCGGATGGCGCAGGGGCATGGCCAGATTGGCCTCGTGCAGGAACTGCTCGGTGGTCTTCATGTCTCCGCTGTAGCGATGGCGAAGGACCTTGATTGCTCGCACCGCTCCGGTCTCGTTGTGAGAGGCACGGTAGACCCGGGAAAATGTACCTGCACCGACCAGGTAGAGAATCTTGTAATCCCCATAGTGGAAACCGTCTCGCTTTCCGTCAACCAGCCGCTCCAGTTGCCAGTTCGTGATCAGTTCCTTGCGCAGTAACATCGACGATAAAACGTCGAGTTCCACGTCTTTCTTTCCCAGCGTGCTCCAGACCGCATCCATCTGCTTCGAGTCAATAATATTGTACTCAAAGCAAAGATGTGCAAGTCGTTCTGCGGTAGGTCTGACCATGGCCCGTAGATTTCCACACCAGGAGGGTGCCCCGGAAATCAGCCTTTCCAACGTTCCATTTTCTCTGCCGAGGGCAACTAAACGTCATCGTATTCCAGAACTTCAAACACCGCAACGTCGCCCTTTGTTTGGCAGAAGTGGGGATCTTCCATTGATCTGGTCGAATCCCGAAAACCGTGGTAAAAGCTTGCTTTGCGCCGACAAATCAAGCACCTGTATTTGCTACCGGATGACCCCTGTGACGCTGCGCTGTTTCTTGCCGATCTTTCTCCTGTTTGCCGTGGCCTGCTTGCCTGCAGCGGCAGATATTGAGGACCGTTTCGACACCGTTCGGACTCGCTGGCAACTGCGGCAGCAGGATTGTCAGGCCCGGGTTGTTGTGCAACGGGTGGATTTCAACAGGGGCCACGGGGCCCCGGGAAGTGAGCTTGTCCGTATCGTCGCGGGACGGGGGACGCAGGCGCACCTCGCCTACGCGGTTGACAGGGTCCCGGTGATTGATGAACTCAATCCGACCTTGTGGATCCGGTCTGACCGTTTTGACTTGCAGTTGATGGCACGAATTGTGCTCCCCCGGGCACACGACCCACGAACGGGTGCACCGATTGAGACCCTTGTTCGAGGGGATTTCTATCGACGGGCAGGACGCTGGCAGCAACTTCGAATCCAGCAGATGCATCGCCTGCTCAAGGCACAGGCACCCAGCTTGAGTGCTGAGTATGGTATCGCGATCGACACCAGGCAGGCGTTTGTTAGTGAGCTGGTCCTTAATATCTATGGTGGCCCCGGGACGACAACCGTCTGGATTGACGACCTGGAGATGACCACCCCACTGGTCAGGACGCCGGAAAAGAACCTTGCTATCGCAAGACCTTCAGGCGGAGGGAATGAAGTGAGAAGTGCATCCTGGGAACGAGGCCGAAACGCGGATATTCAATTCCAGGGTTCCGTCCTGCTTTCAGGCGGCCAGCCGCTGATGGCACGCATTATCGAATACAACGGTGAGCCGATGGCCTGGCTTCAGCAGATCGGTTTCAACACGCTGGCGATGAAGTCCTATCCACCTCTGGCAGTACGGCTGGAAGCTCGAAAGCTGGGGCTCTGGTTGATCACGCCACCACCGGGAGAGGGAGAGTTGTCGAGTGATCCGGAGGTGGCCGAGCGGGTGCTTGCCTGGGACCTGGGCCAGGGCCTGGACGGTACCCATCTCCAGCAGGTGGCCCGGATTGCTCAGCGGATTCGCAGGATACCAGCGGCTGCCCGTCCCCTTGTCTGTGCCCCGACCGATTCCTTTTCTGCTTACCAGCGTCATGTCGACCTGGTGCGGCTTGACTGGCAGCCCTGTTTTTCCAGCCTGTCGATCACTGACGCGGCATTACAGCTCCAGGCAGCAATCTCACAGCTCCGGCGCGGTGCACCTTACTGGGTCACGATCTCGGTCCAGCCAGGGGAAGCTCTTGAGCGGCAGTGGCAAGCTCTTGTGCCCGGGATGGCCATGCCAAAGGCAATCTCGCTGTCTCAACTTAGGATTGCCATGCACCGCGCATTGGCATCTGGAAGCCGGGGTATTTACTTTCGCTCCTCCCGGCGGCTGGATGGCCCAACCCTCTCCCAGCAGCAAGAATGTCGTCAGCTGGAACAGCTTAACCTCGAGCTCCGATTGCTGGAACCATGGATCGCCGGTGCCGACCCTCCTTCCACGGTAACGACCGATGATCCGGCGATCACGGCAGTATCGATGCGAACGGCCCGGGCCCAGCTCGTCTGGATTTTTCGTCCAGGTTCCGATGACCAGTGCGTCGTTGCAGGTGTTGCTAGCCAGAGCGTGTTGCTGGATCTGCCGGGCATGCCAATCACCTACCGGTCCTACCTTGTTGATCTGTCAGGAACCCGGCAACTTCCATCTACCCGCGGAAGACCCCGGGTCCCCGTGGTCACGCGCGACCCGGTCACCCTGGTTGTGTTGACCGATGATCCACTGGCGGTCGATTACCTGAAACGGACCGAGTACGATGTGCAGCATCGCTGGGCCATGCTCAACAAGATGCATGCTCACTCGCTGTTTGAGCAAACCCGGGCCGTGATGGACCTGCTTCCCCTCGACCAGCACCAGCGATCTCTCTGGCACCAGATACGGAATGAGTCGGCTCAAAGATTGGCCAAGATGGAACAACTGGATGACCAGGATGATCATCCGGCAGTTGCAGGCATGGCACTCGAAGCCTGTCGTGGACTCCAGCAGGCTCGCTGGCGAACCTGGAAGTCCACCAGTGACCTGTTTTCCTCCGTGACCTCCAGTCCGCTCTGCATCAGATTTGAGACCCTTCCGGAGCACTGGAAACTTGTTCAAAGTTTGCAGCGTCGCAACTGGGGAGAAAACCTGCTGGTCGCTGGCAATTGCGAAGACCTGGATGCCATGCGGCAGTCCGGCTGGCGACATTTTCGAGGGGACCAGCAGGACGTGGAATCACTGGTTGAACTCTCTCCCGAGGATCCGCATGGAGGCCAGTTGTGTGTAAAGATGAAGGCCTGGCCGGTTGGCGCGAATTCTCCGAACGTCCCGCTGGCGGCCGCTGCATGGATACAGACTGCGCCGGTCGATGTTCACCCGGGAGACCAGGTGCGGATTCATGGCTGGGTGAAGACCACCTCGGAACTTCACGATATCGGTGATGGCCTGTTGATTTACGACTCTGCCGGCGGCACCCCACTTGCTCTCAGGATCCACCAGGCCGACCGCTGGCAGCCCTTTGTGATCTACCGGGGAATCGACCAGTCCCAGGGTCTCACCGTCACCTGTGCCCTCGCCGGCTATGGTGAAATACAGCTGGATGACCTTTCGGTCGAGGTGATTCCGGGAACCGAGATCTCTGGAGTTTCCACAGGTGGCATGCCACGTTGACTTGTCTCCGCTCCCCCTGCCCGCTTACCATCAGGGGCGGACTCTCTATAGTTGGCTTTTTCTGGCACGAGGGAGCTTGGATGTCTGAATTGTTCCTGAGCCCTGTTTTCTGGTTAGCCGCCGCCGCGGCCCTGCTGGTTCCCTGGCTGCTCCTGCGTCGACATGCCACGCCAGGTGGTGAGAGTGGCCAGGGGGATTCCATCAAGATGTCAGAGTTCGTGGTCAGTGGGCCCCCCGAGGGGCCACCGAGCCTGGAATTCTATGGCACCCCGGTACGCCTTCAACTCATCGTGCTCGCCCCCATGGGGCGCCGTAACCAGCTTCCAGCGAACGAGGAGTTACCCCATATCCTCAACCATTTCCTCTCGGGTTTTACTCACCTCAGTGGCCTGCACCGTCCCGTGCTCTTCCGCTGGCCAGAACAACTCAGTGCCCAGGGATTTTACCAGGCGTTCTTTAACCAGCTTTCCCTGCCCGATCACGGTAGGGGAAGTTGCTGGTCTGCCGTGGCAGGACGTTTCACGGTCTCTGAAGCCCAGTACCTGGTGGGGATGGCATTCACAGCAGAGAAAGCAAATGGGATGGGGGAGGTCACGGTGCAGCACGAGGGACAGTGGTTTGATGTGCTGCGGATCAAGGAGTTACCGGAATGAACTCCCCTGCACGATTGAGAGACGATGCACTGGAAATCTGGCATGCGGGAGTCGCTGCCGTCGACAGCCAGCAACTAGTACGGGATGTGGTTCATGTCGACCTGGAGAAAAATAATATCCAGGGAGACAGGCTGTGGCTGGAAATTTGCGGGACACCGATCCCATTCACGCCTGGCAGTCGGCTTGTCGTTGTCGGAGCGGGCAAGGCGGGGGCAGGTATGGCGGCGGGCCTGGAAGAAGCGCTTGGCGGGAGCGTGATCGAACAACTCGACCTGGATGGCTGGGTAAATGTGCCGGCCGATTGCGTGCGCCAGCTGAAGAGGATCCATCTCCATGGGGCCAGGCCTGCCGGGATCAATGAACCGAGCGAGGAGGGAGTCGTCGGATCGGGGCGGATCCTGGAAATGGTCGGCGCCCTGGGGCCCGGGGATACCTGTATCTGCCTGCTCTCGGGAGGAGGATCGGCCCTGCTCCCTCTTCCCACCGCCGGGATCTCGCTGGCCGACAAGCAGCAGGTGACAAGGCTGTTGAGTGATGCGGGAGCGAATATCCATCAGCTCAACACGGTGAGAAAACAACTTAGCCTGATCAAGGGAGGAGGTCTTGCACGGGCATGCCATGCCGGACTCCTGGTCACGCTGGTCATTTCCGATGTACTTGGGGATCCGCTGGATATGATTGCCTCCGGTCCAACGATCGAGGATCAATCGACGGCTGATGATGCCCTGGCAGTACTGGAGGTATTTGACCCGGATGGCCGGTCGACTCCTGGGGCAATCATCAGCCTTCTCCGTGATTCTTCTGGAACCAGGCCGCTGGAGATGTCCACGGAAAATCAACTATTTCACCATGTGATTGGAAATAACAAGGCTGCCGTGAAAGCGGCTGGAGAGGAAGCAGTACGGCGCGGCTACGCGGTCGAGCTGGAAGCAAACCAGCAACTGGAGGGAACCGCCGAGGAGGTTGGGATTCGGCTCTCGGGATGGCTTGGTTCTGTTCCTGCAGATCAGCAACCCAGGTGCCTGGTGAGTGGTGGAGAGCCGGTAGTGCAACTTGTGGATCCGGAGCATCGTGGCCGGGGAGGCCGGAACCAGCAACTGGTGCTGGCGGCACTGGTGGACCAGCTGGCACAGGGTGCCCGGCTTGAAGATGCCGTGATTCTCTCGGCTGGTACCGATGGTGAGGATGGACCTACTGATGCTGCGGGGGCCTGGATTGACCAGTCGCGGGTCGAGCAGGTCCTGCAGCAGGATCGGGATGCGAGGGATTTCCTGGCACGCAACGATGCCTACACGTTCTTCGATTCAGTTGGAAGCCTGCTGCGCACCGGGCCGACGCATACCAACGTCTGCGACCTGAGAATCGTGCTGAGCGGGGCGCCTGGCTAGGAGAGCCGGATCAGTCCCACCACCAGTGGCCACCCTGTTGCTGGCGAGGATCAACCTGTCGGTGCAGCTGCAGTACGATACCATCGGTATCCGCACGCAGGTTGCTGTCGGAGATTGCCTTGAGGGGCTGGATATTCACGCCACCGCCGATCGGTGTCATCAGGGTATTTCCTTTCCAGATCGCGTTGACCGCGGTTTCGACCTGTACCGGTGCCACGTAACGATCCAGCGGCAACTGTTCTTCATGTGCGAAGCAGCCCATGTCCCAACCGACCTGGCCATAAAAGTCCTCCTGCTGCATGTAGGCCGCGGCGATCGACATATCAATCAGGTTCCGCAGCTGGGCATAAACCGGTGAGCGGTCAGCCAGTTCTGCATAGTGTGCCGTGAAGGACTGGGTAAATACCTTGCCGGCCTTATCGACGGTGCCGCTGGCAACACGCGTGCCGTCATTACGGACCAGCTCATCGGCGCCAATCAACTTGACCCCATCCCCTTCCAGTTGCATGGCCATGCCGTCCTCGCTGGCACGCACGCACTCGTAGTTGGGCGTGAAATACCATCGCTGCAGTGCATTGCGACTGACCGCAGCCGGGCTTGCCTTGGAGACATAGCTGGTGATTTTTGCCGCCGGTCGTTCAAGACCAATCCCGATCAACTTCATCCGGTAATCGGCTTCTACCAGCACCTGTGCAAAGTGGGTTTTCGGCGAGATCCCCTGGATGGTCACCGTCTGAAGACCGAGGGCATTCTGCAAGCCGCGAACCAGTTGCGGGGTCTGGCGAGGGGAGAGTCCCTGGCGCCCGACCTGGGTAAGGAACTGCTGCATTTTCTGGAGTCCCTCCCTGGTGGGGTCAATCGAGACGCTGATGACCTGCGCCTTGTTCCCCGCGGGGGCGTAAGAGCGGAGTGCGACGAGCAGGTCCTGTAATTCCAGGATCGCACGTCCTGAGACGATTCCGATCGGACGTCCGGAGGGATCAACGGCATATCCTTCGGCCGGTCCGGCAATCACGATATCCCCCGTATCAGGATAGAGAAAGACATTCTGGATACGGGTCATGCCTGCCATGTAGATCATGTCATTGGTCAGTTGCTGGCCTGCAGCCAACTGCTTGGCAACTGCTGCTTCCAGCCTGGTAAGCGAGATCTTGCGGAGCTTGCTGGGTCGTGCAACTTCCGGTTCAAGCTGCTCACGGGCTGCTGCAACGCGTTTGAGAGTCAACCGTGGATCGATCATTCGCACCTGGAGTACACCCTCCGGGCTGATAATTACGCCAGCACCGCCCTGGCCGCCCTGGCCACC
>CEWR01293249.1_pt1 | contig 11681 bp, 8 predicted proteins | sample 356321 | NCBI WGS metagenome assembly CEWR01 (sample SAMEA2621551, study PRJEB7988) | marine metagenome | biome: marine biome (ENVO:00000447); feature: mesopelagic zone (ENVO:00000213); material: "saline water (ENVO:00002010), including plankton (ENVO:xxxxxxxx)" | depth 790 m
CTCCCCGTCCAACTTAAGCCTTGCAGTTGCCAGTCACTTTGGTAGCTTTGCGCCAATGATAATAAGGGCGGATGCAAGTAGGCTACTCCTAGCTGGAGAATGACCCAAGCAATTAAGGCCGAAAATAAGCCAGCCCAAAGCCCGGCATATAGAAATGGGCGCCGCAAATAGGCATCAGTTCCTCCCACTAATTTAATAACCAAAATCTCTTGTTTTCTGCTTTCTATTTGTAAGCGCACAGTGTTGCCCACCACAAGCAATACACCAAGTGCTAGTAAAAGCGCTAAGCTGTATGTAAATCGCTCGCTTGTATCCAACAGTGCTTGTAGGCGATCTAACCACTCCATGTCCACTAATACTTGATCAATGGGGTCTTGCTGTCGTAACTGTTGGGTAAGTGTTGCGATAGCTTTTGGGCCTAAGGAGGTGTTGGCTGGCTCTATTAGTATAGTTGCAGGCAAGGGATTATCAGTGAGGCTTGTTAATATATCTTCTAGCCCACTACTGGCTTTAAAATCAGCTAATGCCTGCTCGGCCGAGATGTAAGTTGCCTGAGCAATGTCTGGCCTGGAGCCTAATTGACCAGTGATCAATTGACCTTGTTCACGGCTTACATCTGAAGCCAAAAATACACTTATGTGGCTACTCTGATTAACCTGCTTACCTAAGTGCTGAGCTTGGCTTAAGAGTAACAACAACGCCGCTGGCAAAGCCAATGCTATGGCTAATGTTAGCCAGGTTAATAGGTTAGCTAAGGGCGACTGCCATAGCCTGCACCAACTACTAATAGCGACCTCTTTGTGTTCTCTAAGTAGCCGTTTAGCGGGACTTTCAGGCTGAGAACGGCTGGCATTATGGGCAGGGCGACGCTTAAAAAAAGCCATAATTACGCCCCCATTACTGAAAGTGGTCCACTAATTCGGCCTTGGTTAAGCTGAATAACGGGGTGCTGTAGGCGCTGAATAAGCGCTAGGTCATGGCTGGCAATGAGCACAGTGACGCCCACTTGGTTGAACTGTTGAAACAGATGCATAATTTCAGCAGACAATGCAGGGTCTAAGTTGCCTGTGGGTTCGTCGGCCAATATAAGTTTGGGTTTGTTAACGATGGCGCGAGCTATACCAATACGTTGTTGTTCTCCACTGGATAGTACTTGTGGTGATAGTTTTTCTTTATCTAATAAGCCAACCTTGTCTAAAGCAGCTCTGACACGCCGGCCAGAATCTCGCTCATTATAGCCACTGATTTTAAGAGGCAGGGCTACGTTATCGAATACAGAGTAATCCATTAGTAACTGGTGATTCTGAAATACAAGGCCGATTTTTCTGCGATGCGCTGGAATCTGTGTACGGCTAAGTTGGCTTAAGTCTTCTCGGTCAACAATAACTTTGCCACTGGTTGGGCGCTCCATAAGCATGATGAGTTTTAGCAGGGTACTTTTTCCAGCACCTGAGTGTCCAGTTAAAAAAGCCATGTCACCGCGCTGTAAATGAAAGTTGTTACTCACTAACGCGTTCTTGTCACGATATTTTTTGCCCACCTGCTCAAAACGAATCATGAGGCACTTTTTTGCGTTAGCTTAGTTTCACTAAATAGGGCGTCAATGAATACATCGGCTTCAAACGGTCGCAGGTCGTCTGCCTGCTCACCCACCCCAATAAACCTAATAGGAAGTTGTAGCTGCTGCGCCATGGCAAAAATAACGCCGCCTTTAGCAGTGCCGTCAAGTTTAGTGAGGGTTATTCCGGTTACCCCCACAGCAGCACCAAAAAGGCTAGCTTGGCTCAAGGCGTTCTGTCCGGTGCCAGCATCAAGCACTAACATGACCTCATGAGGGGCATTAACATCTAATTTTTTCATCACCCGCACAATTTTGCTTAACTCATCCATTAAGTGAGATTTGTTTTGTAAGCGCCCAGCTGTATCTGCAATCACCACGTCAATACCTTTTGCCTTGGCCGACTGCACTGCATCAAAGATTACAGAGGCGCTATCAGCTCCTGTATGCTGGGCAACAACGGGCACATTGTTGCGTGTTCCCCATTCTTGCAACTGTTCAACGGCAGCCGCACGAAAGGTGTCGCCAGCGGCCAATAAAACTGATTTCCCTTGGCTTTGGAATCGTTTGCTCAGCTTACCAATGGTTGTGGTTTTGCCTGCGCCGTTAACCCCGACCATAAGAATCACAAAAGGGCTATCTTGTTGAGGAATCTCTAAGGCTGCTTGGCTGCCTTGTAATAATGTTGCAAGTTCTTCTTTTAAGGCTTTATAAAGTGCTGGAGGGTCTTGTAGATCTTTGCGGGCAACCCGATCACTGAGCTTTTTAAGCAGGCTTGCAGTGGCTTCTATCCCCACGTCTGCAACTAATAGTTGGGTTTCTAGCTCTTCAAACAAGTCGTCATCGATTTGTTTGGCGCCTAAAAATAGGTTAGAAAGACCATCACCTAAATTACCGCGAGTACGACTAAGGCCACTTTTTATACGCCCCAAAAGGCTCTGTTTTGGCTGAGACTCTGTCACAACAGCGGCTGCCATTGGTGAAGCGTTAGCCTGCTGATGCTCAACAGTGTCCTGAAAAGTTGCAACCGTGTGCTCTGCTACAGAAACATCTGTTTTCTGCGCAGGTTTTTTGTTTTTGCCAAATAAATTAAACAGGGCCATGATGTCGGGTGCGTCTCGGTTTGTGCGGAATGAAGAATAATAAAAGCGTAAATTTTAGCATAGCTTTTACTTCGGCATGCTTCTTTTCTGCAGTGATTACCTTAGAATAGGCACTAAACTATTCCCACTCATTGTGACACCTAGGCATATTTATGGCCCGAAAACCGAGTTCAAAATCTTCTCGTCCTTCATCTCAACTGCGGTCTTCTGGAACTGGGACTAAGTCTGGAAAGGTGGTTGAAATTGGCCAAGCAGGCCGTAAAAACTTGCGTATTATTGCTGGAGAATGGCGGGGGAGAAAAATTCCATTTGCCACTGTAGCAGGCCTTCGACCAACCCAGGATAGAGTGAGAGAGACTCTATTTAACTGGGTTTCTGACCTTATACCAGGTGCGACCTGCTTAGATTTATTTGCGGGCACAGGGGCATTAGGTTTAGAGGCTTTGTCTCGTGGGGCAAAGCAAGTCAACTTTGTTGACCTTTCCGTCATAGCGACAAGCACTCTTAATGACAATTTAAAACAGCTATCCATAGCGGAAGGTCAGGTAGCCAAAGTAGAGCAAATGAGTAGCTTTGATTGGTTAAGGCATTATAAGGCCCTTTCAACAACGTCTGAGCCAATGAAGCCCTATGACCTGGTGTTTTTAGATCCACCTTTTACCTTAGCGCTGATGCCGGATATGCTCATAGCATTATTTGATAGCCAATGTTTATCACCTAAGGCTGTGATTTATGTGGAGCAGGCACAACCCCTTACCGATTTGTCTTTGCCACAAGGCTGGACGTTACACCGCAGCAAAAAAGCGGGGCAAGTTTTTTATGGCCTCATTAGTTGTTGAGTGGAATTAACGCTGAAAGTCGTAAACGCTGCCTAAGTTCAAGATTTGTGTTAGCTCATCCAAGGCACTGCGACTTTCAGTGATTAGTTGTGGGTCAGCTAAGTCAGACTCACAAAGAGTGTCCCGGTAGTGCTTTTCTGTCCAGGCCATCAAGTCAGAGAATAGACTGTCGCTCATAATGCACGCAGGGTTTACCGCGGCTTGCTCAGCCTCATTAAGCACCACACGAAGGCGCAAGCATGCAGGGCCACCGCCATTGCTCATGCTTTGCTGTAGGTCAAATACCAAAATCTCTTCAATTGCACTGTCACTGGCAATGAGCTGGTCTAAGTAAGCCGAAACCTTAGTATTTTCAAGGCATTCTTGCGGAACAACAATTCCCATTTTGCCATCATTTAAGTGAGGCAGACTTAATAATTGACTGTTAAATAAGTAACTGGTTACGGCATCTTGAACTGACACTTGGTCATTTGGCACTTCGATAAACTGCATCTCACCATTACCCAGGTTAGACATCGCTTGCTGTAAGTTATGGTTCACTTCATTAGTATTTAAAAAGGCAAGCTGATGGTAAAAAGACACATTACTGTTGCCCACGGCAATCACGTCATTGTGGAATACGCCGGCGTCAATTACATCTGGGTTTTGTTGAGCAAATACCACCTGCTCATCTTTTAGGCCGTGTAAACGTGCTACAGCTTGAGACGCTTCTAAGCTCTGGCGAGCCGGATACTTAATCGGTTTTGGAGCTTGGCCATTAAAGGCATGCTGGCCATAAACGAACAGTTCTACTCCAGCCTTACCGTAGGTTTGGCAAAAGCGGGTGTGATTGGCAGCACCTTCATCGCCAAAATGGTCCGAAGCTGGCAATGCCTGGTGATGAGAAAAATGGTCTTCGTTGGCGAAAGTGGCGCGCAATATACGGCCTGTTGTGCCATGTTCAATAGAGCGGTGGAAGCGATTAACTAAGTTTGCAGGGGTAAAGTGTAAACGGCCATCAGGGCAATCTGAACTAGGTGAAACTGTGGCAGCGTTGGCTGTCCACATGCTTGACGCAGAGAAACAAGACGCAAGTAGTGCGGGGTCTTTTTTTGCGACTTGTTGAACCACTTGGCTATCACTACCGGTGAATCCAAGACGACGCAAGGTATAAAGATCTGGACGCGACTGAGGAGCCAATACGCCTTGGACCATGCCCATGTCGTGCAGCGACTTCATCTTCTGCAAGCCTTGTTGAGCAGCCTGCTTGGGGTTGGACGGACGCGCTGAATTACTGCTAGAGGCGACATTGCCATAAGACAATCCACCGTAGTTATGAGTGGGCCCTACTAGGCCATCAAAGTTAGCTTCACGAGTTTGCATTGGTGTGTTCATCGTCAACCTCTAAAGGTCTAGTCCAGGGCTTAATTGCTGCGGCATGGTCAATACATCCGCTTCAATAGAGGCTACTGGGTAAGCACAATAATCCGCTGCATAAAACGCACTAGCACGATGGTTGCCACTGGCTCCTACGCCACCAAATGGCGCTGCACCGCTGGCACCGGTAATTTGTTTGTTCCAGTTTACAATGCCTGCACGAATGCGTGGCAAGAAGTAATCGTACTCCTTGCGGGAGTCACTTAACAAGCCAGCCGATAAGCCAAAGCTGGTGTTATTAGCCATAGTGATCGCCTGGTCAAAATTGTCATAGCGTGTTAGCGTGAGCAGCGGTCCAAAGTACTCCTCATCTGGTAAATCCTTAGCGTTGGTCACGTCTAACAAACCTGGGCTTAATAGGCCTGTATTTGCTGTAAGTAGCCTCATTGTGACCAAAGACTTAGCCCCTTGTTTAATTAAGGCTTGTTGCGCCGTTAATAATTGCTGGGCTGCAGTAGACGAAATTACAGAACCCATAAATGGCGCGGGTTCAGCATCATAAAAACCGACGCGAATTTTGCCAATAGCGGTCACTAGCATCTCTACTAAATGATCGCCTTGTGCACCTTTAGGAATATACAAACGACGAGCACAGGTACAACGCTGGCCAGCTGAAATGTAGGCTGATTGAATGATTTCATGCACGGCAGCACGAGTGTCTGCTACTTGGCTCACTATTAATGGGTTGTTGCCTCCCATTTCTAGTGCCAAAATTTTGTCAGGACGACCTGCATATTGCGTATGCAGTAACATTCCCGTGCTAGAGCTGCCAGTAAAAAATAAGCCGTCAATACCATTGTGATTAGCCAGTGCAATGCCCGTTTCACGAGCCCCTTGAACAAGGTTAATTACGCCTGCAGGTAAGCCTGCATTTAACCAACACTTTACTGTTAGCTCAGCCACCATGGGTGTTTGTTCACTCGGTTTAAACACCACGGTGTTACCTGCCAAAAGAGCTGGAACAATATGACCGTTTGGCAAGTGGCCAGGGAAATTATAAGGGCCGAACACCGCCACAACACCATGGGGCCGGTGGCGCAACCATGCTTGAGTACCTGGCGGTGCAGGTTTACTCACAACACCTGTCCGCTCCTCATAAGCCTTTGCAGATAGATCTATTTTGCCTGCCATAGCGGCCGCTTCTGTGCGTGTCTCCCATAAAGGTTTACCCGTTTCTTGAGCGATGGCAATCGCTATTTCTTCAGCATGTTCTTTTAATTGTGTTTGAAAGGCTTTAACCACAGCAAGGCGGTCCGCGTAACTCGTTAAAGACCATGCCAGAAAGGCTGCCCGGGCAGCAGTGATAGCGTCATCTATTTGTTGAGAGTCAGCACCTTGGCCTTGCCAAAGGATGTCGTTGTTGGCCGGGTTAAGAGAATTAAAAGTGGGACCATTCCCGGTTAACCACTGGTTGTCGATTAAGTGAGTCATAACTATTCCTTATGCTTTAGAGGCGCGGGCCAAATAGAGGCACTACGCGTATTGAGTCGCCAGTAGTAACGTGCAGGGCGGTGGCTAGTTCAGTACTAATGCACAAAGGGCCAAATTCTGGGGTTTTGATATACACCATAGTGCACCGATAGCCAGTGAGGCTTGTGTTACTGACAAGATAGGGTGTTTCGCTTGCAGGCCGGTTATCCTCGACAGTATCTTTAACAGTCACGGTGAAACATTTGCTGTCTCGAACAGCACGAATATCTTGCACTTGTGTTTCTAGGGCAGGGCCACCATCAAAAATGTCTACGTAACCTTGATAGCGAAAACCTTCATCTTCCAGCATTTTACGGGCTGGTCTCGTGCTAGCGTGCACTTTACCAATGACGTCTTGAGCCTCTTGGGGTAATAAATTAATATAAAGAGGGTGACGGGGCATCAGTTCGGCAATAAATTCTTTTTTACCTAAGCCGGTTAAATGATCTGCATCAGCAAATGGCATATCGAAAAAGTGGGCGCCTAAACCATCCCAAAAAGGGGATTGGCCATCGTCATTAGAAACCCCTCGCATCTCAGCAATAATTTTGCTTTCAAAGCGTTCTGGAAATTCTGCTAGGAAGAGAAAGCGGCTCTTTGATAATAAGTTACCATTCTTGCTGTGGCGGTAGTTAGGGTCTAAAAATAAGGTACAGACTTCGGCGCAAGCTGTTTGGTCATTGCTTAAATACAAGGTAGGGAAGGTGTTATGCACACTCAGTTCCCGGCTGGAATGCACTAAGGTGCCAATACGATAGCTGTACCAAGGGCTAGATAACCCAATGGAAGACTCAATGCCACAGATACCCACAACCTTGGAGACCAAGGTGTCCTCTAGCACAAACATATAGCTTTGTTCATGCTTAAGGTTTGCCTGACCACTGAAGGCGGCCAAGGAAGATGCAATCTTGCAGGCAATGCGATCGGGATCTGCAGGCAATGATGTAAAACCAATGCCCGCTTTACGGGCTAAATTGAGTAGGGCGTCAGCATCGGTCTCCATTAAGGGACGGATTATCATCATCGGGGGCCTCCAGACAGGCTTTTAACAACATTTCTCTGCTGTAAATAGTACTCGTGTTTACGCACAAACTCTTTTGCATTTGCACTTCTGGATTTAGATATAGAGACTTTTTTAGTGCATCGTTTATGGAAAACGACAGGCCACTCAGTTCATTACAGTTGGCAATAGGTTAAGGTGTCACCAGTAGCCACTTTTAAACCGTCTATTTGACCTGCACTGAGCACCAGTGATAAGCCTTGCTTACGGGCGATAATGCAGCGAAAGTCGAGGCAGCTGTTGTTGCACACGAGTACTCGTTTACCATGCAATACTTCGTCGCCTATTAAGGCCTGTGCTTGCTCTGCATGACGAATTGCGCGAAGGTGACGGGTACGTACTTCTAAAATAGGCCCCGCATCAAAAATGTCCACGTGGCCTTCAAAGTGTAAGCCTTCATGCTCCAGAATATTTACAATGTCTTCAACGTCATCATGGTGTTGACCAATCACAGCTTGTGCTTTGTCACTTAACAAGGGGACATAAAGTGGGTAACGGGGCATGAGGTTGGCAATAAAATGTTTATTGCTAGACGTTGTTAGTAAATCAGCTTCGTTAAAGTCCATAGTGAAAAAGTGTCGGCCTACAGATTCCCAAAAGGGTGAAACACCATCACTGCCAATGACTCCTTTCATTTCAGCAATAGTGGTGGCTGCAAAACGCTCTGGAAAACAGGCCATGAATAGCAAACGAGATTTGGACAGTAGCTGATCGTAAAAGTCACAGCGATAATCAGGTTCTAAATAAAACGAACTAAGGCGTGACGCGCCCGTGTAATCGTGGTTGATATGTAAGGCTGGGATACGATTATTGATTTTTAAATCAATAGAGGAATGGGTCACCTGGTCAACCCGATAGGTATAGTAAGGCTGGCTTAAACCCACGGTTGCATCCACTGTGCAGGTGCCTACTAAGCGGTTAGCAAGAGTGTCTTCCATAACAAAGGTGTAGCCCTCTTCACCCGCATGATCTACGCTAGAAGCAAAGGATAATTCACTGTGATTTATCTTTTGAGTTAGCTGTGTTGGGTGATTAGGCAAGTTAGTATGGCCCACCCCTGTGGCTGCAGCAAAGTTATTAAAGTCTTCACCATCGTCATTTTTGATAGGCCGTACGATTAACATGATTGATGCTCCATACCTTTGCGCTGCAACCACGATAGATCTTTACTTTGTGCTAGACGCAATAGAATTAATGCACTCAATTGTGATCTAGTGGTTAAACTGGATAAGTGCATATATTCATCAGCACTATGAATTTTACCGCCCTGCACACCCAAAGTATCAATATTAGGTAAGCCTGCAGCAGCCAGATTGTTACCATCACAGCATCCACCAGTGGGTAAAAATTCTAAGCTTAAGCCAAGGCTCTTGCCACACGATTGCACCAATTTGCAAAGCTCTAGGTTAGCAGGGCTTAAAACCTTAGGTTGACGGCCAAAACCGCCATGTAACTCAATATTAATCCCATCAGTGGTATTAATATTAGCTACTATTTTGGCTATTTGGTCTTCACACCAAGCTTGTTGTTCACTGTGTTCAATACGAATGTTAAAGCGCATAGTGCAGGTATCTGGAACAATATTCACGGCCCCACCGCCTTGTACAAAACCTGGGTTAATAGTAATGCCCTGTTGTTGGCCGTTAAGGTTGTCTAAGGCACAGGTAAAATCGGCCATTGCACGAATGGCATTGCGGCCTAGGTGATGCTCACGACCAGCATGGGCGGCTTTGCCTCGTGTTACCACAGCAAAATTACCACTGCCTTTGCGAGCACCTGCGAGGTTACCATCGGCAAATGAAGGTTCATAAATTAAACCCAAGTGATGACGCTTAACAATTTCTGGGAACAATAGGCTAGAGCTAGGCGAACCAATTTCTTCATCAGGGTTAAACAGGATTTCCCAGCCCAGGTGATCTTGTAATGGGCTGCGCTCAAACGCTTCTAAGGCCTTAAACATGACAACAATACCACCTTTAAGGTCGGCAACCCCTGGGCCGTTGATCATATCGTCTTCCAGTCTAGTAATCTTCTGGAACGGATGATCAATAGGAAAAACGGTGTCCATATGAGCGCACAAAAATACTTGCGTGGGCGCTTGGGGACGTTTAAATAAACGCAAGGCTCTGCCTAGCGGCTTTTGGTTGACCTGGCCAAGATCATCTACCACATCTTGTGGCGGCATATCAATAAATTCCAATTTACAGTCTAGCTTTTTACTCCACTGAGCCAAGGTATCAGCCACCTTGTTGACACCTGCTACATTGTAGCTTCCAGAATTTATTTCAGCCAAGGTCCACAGATCTTGTTGCATGATTTGCTGCTGTGTAGCAATCCATTCTAGAGCCTGTGCTTCCAGTTTGTTGTTTACGGTCAAATCACTCATGGCTGTTTCCTAACACTTTTTTCATGCTTCTATGATGTCGCGAACAGCAGCTTCTAAAATAACCAAGCCGGCATCGATATCGGCATCAGGAATTAACAAAGACGGGGCCATCCGAATCACGTTTGGACCCGCAACTAACACCAATAAACCTTTGCTTTGGGCTGCTCTTAAAAACTCACCCGCTCTGTCGTTATACTCTTCACTGAGGACGCAGCCAATTAATAAACCTTTGCCACGTATTTCCTTGCAAAAAGGCATGCGTGCATTGATATCTTCTAAACCAGCTTTAAAACGGTTGAATTTGGCGGTAACACCAGCCAACACCTCAGGGGTATTAACAATGTCGATCACAGCTTCCGCTATGGAACACGCTAAAGGGTTGCCCCCATAGGTGCTGCCGTGGGTGCCGATTGCTAGGCTCTTTGCTACTTTAGTGGTGGTTAACATTGCAGCTACAGGGAATCCGTTACCTAAGCCTTTCGCTGTGGTGAGAATGTCTGGCATGATGCCTGTTTGTTGGTAGGCATATAAAGTACCTAAACGGCCAGCGCCAGTTTGAACTTCGTCTAGTACTAACAGCGCGTTGTGCTCGTCACAGAGTTCACGGGCGCGTTTAATAAAGGCTGGGTCTGCATCAATAATGCCTCCCTCGCCCTGTAGGGGCTCCATAACAATGGCGCACGTTTTTGAAGAAATTGCTGCTTCTAAGGCTTTAATATCGTTGTAAGGTAAGTGAGTAATACCTTTTAAGGCAGGGCCAAAGCCAGCACTGTACTTAGCCTGACCACCCACACTTACGGTGAATAAGGTACGACCGTGAAAACCTTGTTCAAAGGCAATAATTTCATCCTTGTGTTCACCAAAGTGATCCACAGCATAACGGCGGGCTAGCTTAAAAGCGGCTTCGTTGGCTTCGGCACCTGAGTTAGCTAAATATACTTTGTCGGCAAAGGTTGCGTCAGTGAGCTTTTTAGCTAAACGTAGTGCTGGCTCGTTGGTCATTACGTTAGCAATGTGCCACAACTTTTCGCCTTGATCTTTTAAAGTGGCGACGAGTTTAGGATGGCTATGGCCAACACTTGTTACGGCAATGCCACCAGCAAAATCGATGTACTCTTTGTCGTTTTGGTCCCAAATGCGAGACCCTTTACCACGCACTGGAATAACAGGGGCTGGTGCATAGTTAGGCACCATTACGTCATCAAATAAGGCACGTGTTACTGGAGTATTACTCATAAAAATTCCTAATATGTCTGTATTGTCTGAGTGATTTAAACTAGCTTAATCGTTAAGCACAGCTGGTCTTCAGCTTAGCGATTTCTCGCACTGCTACGGATAGCATGGCTAAATTGGTGTTGGTATTATTTTGTAGCTCAGCAAAAATGCTTAAGCAGCGTTCAATTAAATCTTGGTTACGTATATCCCAGGCTTGGCTTTGGTCGCTAGAAATAACAGTTTGGGTCAACTGGGCTAAACTGTCCTCGAACTCTTGTTTAAGGCTAGCTCTTGCTTTGCGTTGCCATGGGTCTTGGCTAGGTAAATTGGCAATGGCTTGGTTAAGCCAGTCACCTTGAAAACGCTCGTACAAACCGTACCATGTTTGGGCGGCAGTTATGACTTCGGTGCCACACTGGCCAGCCACTTGAGCCACATCTAGGCCATGGTATACGAACTCTAGCTGGCACAGGCGCATACTAATAGTTACTTCTATTCCGTTAGCTGTAAGCTCATCAGCCTGAGTGTTGATGCGTTGTGCTGCGCCATGGGGTAATAAGTTAGCCAGCTGAGCGTAATAATCAGCCATGGGCTTCTGATATTGATCTACCATAGTTTGAATAGGCTCGCCCTG
>CEWR01044872.1_pt1 | contig 11679 bp, 11 predicted proteins | sample 356321 | NCBI WGS metagenome assembly CEWR01 (sample SAMEA2621551, study PRJEB7988) | marine metagenome | biome: marine biome (ENVO:00000447); feature: mesopelagic zone (ENVO:00000213); material: "saline water (ENVO:00002010), including plankton (ENVO:xxxxxxxx)" | depth 790 m
AATAGATGTTTCTGTAGCTACAATTACTACCAACGAAACTGTAGACGGAAAAACGGTTACTGAAAAAGTAGTTATTTCTGGTACTTTAGAAGAAGTTAAGACGGCTATGAAAGAGTTAGAGGGATATACTGGAGATATTCAAGTAAAATTGAATAATGGAAAACCAACTCCTCCAACACCTCCAACGAAAGAAAATAAATAATTTTTTGTCTTTATATAATTTAAAAAGCACCTCAATTGAGGTGCTTTTTTATTTTAAAACAAACTGAAACTTGTCTCCTGTCGTTTTCTGTGACAATCTATTTATACTTTCTTCGGATACTTGTAAAACTCGGGGATAACCACCTGTAACCTGGCAATCTCTCATTAATACAATCAATTTTCCTGAAGGAGTTAACTGAACCGTTCCAGATAGTACTGCAGATGTTAAGATTGAAGGAAGGTTATTTTCTAAAACTTCATTGAGTTTGTATCCCATTCTATTTATATCTTTTGAGATACTAAATTCAGTTTCAAAAAGTATTTTATGTTGATGAATATCTAATGCATCAAATTCAGGTCCTCTAAAGCATTCAATAACTTTAGATTCAAAATGATTTTTGTTCACCTTCACTAAAGTCTTCGAAGTTTCGAAATCTATTTTCACATTATAAATAGGCAAAAAATCTCCTGATTTTAAAAGAAAATCATTCGTAATATTTTTAAACGTACTTCTACTACCCATCTTTTTATCAGATAGAATTCCTCCTTTTACAGCTAAATAACAACGAACTCCAAAATTCACTTTTCCAAAGGATAAAGTATCGTTTTCTTGAATGATGATTTTAGAGTTTAATAAAATAGGTTTATTGTTAATCTTTGGAGAAAAATCTCCTCCAGAAATACAAATCGTGGTTTTTGATAAAAACTGAAGTTTACAGCCTCCTAAAGTAATTTCTAAAAGAGCACAGTCTAAAGAATTGTTTAAAATATGATTCGTTAAATCTGATGAATAAGAATCCATAGCACCCGAAACGGGAACACCTAAAGAAGCAAAACCAACTCTTCCTTTATCTTGAATGGTTGTGTAAAACCCTGATTTTAAAACTTTAATCATTAATTACAGTTTTACAAAGTTGATATGATTTTTTTGACACTAAAATTTCGAGTTTTGAAAATTCTCTTTTAGTAATTGCAATGAACTTTATTTGATCTCCTGATTTTGCAAAGCAAGGATTGCTTACTTCCAAATCAAAAAAATTAATTGGAGTTCTTCCTATGATATTCCAACCACCAGCAGAATTTACAGGATAAACTCCTGTTTGTTCGCCTCCTATTCCAACAGAACCTACCTCAACATTTAATCGTGGATTTGGTTTTCTATCTAAAAATAATTTCGAGTTCAATCCTCCTAAATAAAGAAAACCAGGTAAAAAGCCAATAAAAAAGACCGTATAAATACTTTCTGAATGTGTTTTTATAATATCAGAAATCTCTAAATTTAAAGATCGTGACATTTCTTTTAAATCAATTCCAAATTCTAAATCATAACAAACTGGAATTTCCCATATAAAATTTTGTATTGTCTTAGTCGTTAAATTTAAGTTATAGATTGATTTTAATTTTTCAACTTCTTTATCAAAGTCTAAAATGATGTCTTTAAAAATTATGGTTAACGAATTGTATCCAATACTATAATCTAGATAAGATTCGCTCTTTTGAGAATTAATTTTATCCTTAAATTCTAATATATCTTTTAAAATAGCTTCCGCTATGATAGCTTTCCATTCTATCAAAATTGCTTTCGCTCCAAAAGGTTTATATGTATGCATTTTACCCAACAATAATTCCCTGATTTTTTAATTTTTCCGACACATATTCTACGATTTCAATTGCATTTTTAGTGTCTCCGTGTACACAAAAAGTATCTGCTTTTATTTTTACTTCTTTCCCTGAAACTGTTTTTACTTTACCTCCTTTTACAATTCGACTAACATGCTGAAATACCTGCTTTTTATCTAATATCAATGCATTTTCATAGGTCCTAGAAACTAATGTTAAATCATCATTATAATTTCTATCAGCAAATGCTTCGTACTTAATTTTTATATTATTTTCTATAGCGACTCTTTCAATTACAGAATTATAAGGAACATATAAATAAGAGTCAATAGCATACTTTTTAATAGTATTAATAAATAAAACTGCTAACTTTTCATCAACAGCAATAGCATTATATAATGCACCATGCGATTTTATATGATGTAACTTTATATCGAAAAAAGAAAGCCTATTCATAAATAAGTTCAACTGATTTTCTATGCTTTCTTTAAAAGCATCATCAGAAATATTTATTAATTTTCGGCCAAAGTTTTCTGTATCAGGAAAAGAAGGATGCGCTCCTATTAAAACATTATTTTGAGTCGCAATCTCAATAGTTTCATCTATTGAATTTTTATCACCAAAATGACCACCGCATGCAATATTGCAAGAAGTGATATAGGGCATTAATAAATGCTCATTATTTAAACCTTCACCAACATCACAATTGATATCAATTCTCATTTTATATAAAATTAAATACTTTTAAAATTCCTTTCGCCCCTAAAAAAATAGAAATTGCTAAAATTATAAAACCTAAAATATTTTGTGTTTTCGTATTTACAAAATCCCCTAAAACATTTTTCTTATTCATAATCCACAATAAAATTCCTGCAATAACAGGCAATAGCATACCGTTTGCAATTTGAGCAAATTTTATAATTTCAATTGGCTTAATGCCTATGGATGAAAATAAAACACCTAAAAACAAAATAATAATCCAAACCATTCTAAATGATTTTGACTTCATATTTCCTTTCCAACCTAAACACCCTCTTGCCACATAAGCAGCTGCCAAAGGTGCTGTAATTGCAGATGTAATACCTGCTGCAAATAAACCCAATGCTAAAAAATACTTAGCAAATTCACCATATAAAGGTGCTAATCCTTCTGCCAAATCAGCAGCGTTAGAAATATTTTTAAACGGAATTGCAGCAGCAGAAACAATAATTGCCATTGAAACCAATCCTCCTAAAATAATAGAAATAATTGTGTCCTTTCTAGCTGATTTTAAATCTTCTATTTTATTCCAACGTTCCTTAACTAAAGAAGCATGTAAAAATAAATTATATGGCACTACAGTTGTGCCAATTAAACCAATAATAGTTAGCAAACTTTTCTCTGGGAATCTAGGGATAAACATCCCTTTCAACAATTCTAATACATTTGGCTTTGTAACAATCGCTGTTATTAAAAATGAAACACTCATTATTAAAACTAAAGTTACTAGTGCTTTTTCTAAAAATTTATAATTTCCAATATATAGCAATATAAATGCAATAACGCCAATGACTAAACTCATTAAATTAATAGATAAACTACCAATATTTAAAATTAATTTTCCAAAAATTGTTTCTAATCCTAAAATTCCACCACTTATATTACCTGCTTCATAAGAAGCATTTCCCACTACAATTGCTGATAAAATTAAAATAGTCACAAACCATTTAAAAAAAGGAATTTTGATCTCTTCTCTAATTACCTCAGATAATCCTTTTTGAGAAATGATTCCTAGTCTTGCAGCCATTTCTTGTAAAACAATCGTTGCAATTATAGAAAGTAACATTGCCCACAATAAATTGAAACCAAAATTAACTCCAGCAAGTGTACAAAGAGTAACGGTTCCTGGACCAATAAAAGCAGCAGCAATTAGAGTTCCTGGACCAATATTTTTAAATATGTTTTTAATCATTTTTTGTTGAATTTAAAGCATAAATAGCAAAACTCCCTAACCAATGACCGCCTTCATAATTATCTCCAACAACATTTGGCAAGGAATAATTGATGTGCTTATTGGCAACATTTTTTAAGTGATTGTATTCTGGTAAATCATTCGCTATTTTATTTAAACACCAAGCTCTTGAGAAATTAACACCATCCAAATGCACTAATTTCCCATCAGTTCTATCTAAAACTTCACCAACCGCTAATTTAAAATCTTTATTTTTTAATTTTGGTAAAAATTCTGAAAGCCAATTTTTAAATTCATTTTTTGGTAAAACTCTTTTCATAATTGCTGCTTCTTGCAAACAAGCTGACAAGAAATCAAATCCACTTGGTTCCCAAGAAATTGGACAATTTTTATCATTCATAAAATAATCTTTCGCTCTATTATTTATAATTTTCACTAATTTTTTATCTCCAACAGTAGTTGCATAATCCCATGCAAATGCTAATCCAAAAGCAGTATTTGGATGTTCACCAACTCTAATTGGATATTTTAATCTTGGTAAAAATTCGATATATTTCTGAACCATTAAATCGGTTAGTGGCTGCAAGTTTTGCTCTAATTCTTTTGCTATTGGATCGTTCCAAGTATGAAGCTCTTCTGCCAACTTCAACAACCAAGCCCAACCGTAAGTTCGTTCATAGCTTTTATTATACTTCTTATTAAAATAAGCAACTTCCTTCTCAATATTCTCTTTTGAAATGCTAGTCAACAATATTTCTTTAGTTTTAGATGCATCTTTTAGGTTTGGAAATTTTTTGAGTAACGAAACTAAGCTCCAATGACCATGAACTGACGAATGCCAATCAAAACACCCGTAAAAAGTTGGATGTAACTCTTTGGGCGACTTTAAATCTTCATCTCCGCCAATCGTTTGATTTAACTTATTAGGATACTCTGTATTTACACAATGAATTGGTAATTGTAGAAGTCTATTTGCTTGATCAAGATTTAAAGTTAAAATTGTTCTTGTTGTTTCTAAAGGATCTGCAATTCCATTAGCACTTCTATCATTTGGCGGAGCTATTGTTTTCTTTTCGCTATTTTCTGTGTTACAAGCCAATAATAAAGTAGAAAGAAGTACTATTTTTATAAGTTTCATGTAGTCGTATATATTTCTATAAATCTATAAAAAAGAATGCAACAAAAAAAACACCTCAAAAGAGATGTTTTATTAAAATATAATGTGTGTAAGAATTTAAAAAGTATAACGTTGAGGACCTCCTCTTCGGACTTCTTCACTTGCAAATTCTTCAAATTGTTTAAAATTTACTCTAAATGCATTTGATAACTGAAAAGCAGTTTTGTAATATGCTTCATCATCATTCCAAGTAGATCTCGGACTTAATAATTCCGTGGGAACTCCTGGACAACTTCTTGGTTGTGCAACTCCAAATACAGAATGGATATGATAATTTTCATACGTATAATCGCCCAAATCTCCATTTAAAACGGCCGTAATCATTGCTCGTGTATACTTCAACGGCATTCTTCTACCAACTCCATATTTACCACCAGACCAACCTGTATTTACCAACCAAACATTAACACCTGCATCTTTCATCTTTTTGCTCAACATCTCTGCATATCTTGTAGGATGTAAAGGCATAAAAGGCGCACCAAAGCAAGCTGAAAAACTTGGCATAGGTTCTGTTACTCCAGCTTCTGTACCTGCAACTTTCGCTGTATAACCAGATATAAAATGATACGCTGCCTGACTTGGAGTCAGTTTAGATATTGGAGGTAAAACACCAAAAGCATCAGCAGTTAAAAAGAAAATATTTTTTGGGTTTTCACCTATTGAAGGTTTCTGAATATTATCTATATGATAAATTGGATAACTAACTCTTGTATTCTGAGTAATTGAAGTATCAGCAAAATCGATAACTCCTTGATCATCCATTACCACATTCTCTAAGATTGCTCCTTTTTTAATGGCAGAAAAAATCTCTGGCTCTTGTTCTTTTGATAAATTAATCACTTTGGCATAACATCCTCCTTCGAAGTTAAACACCTTGTTTTCTGCTGTCCAACCGTGTTCATCATCACCAATTAAACTTCTATTTGGATCTGTAGATAAAGTTGTTTTTCCTGTTCCTGACAAACCAAAAAAGATTGCTGTATCTCCTTCTTTACCAATATTCGCAGAACAATGCATTGGTAATGTGTTTTTAAATACAGGAAGTATAAAGTTTAATGCAGAAAAGATTCCCTTTTTAATTTCTCCTGTATAACCTGTTCCTCCAATTAAAGCAATTTTTTTTGTGAAATTTAAAATCGCAAAATTGTGTTGTCTTGTTCCATCGGTAGCTGCATCGGCCATAAAACCTGGTGCATTAATAACTGTCCATTCAGGAGAAAAGTCTTTTAATTCTTCTTCTGTTGGACGTAAAAACATGTTATAAGCAAACATATTACTCCAAGGATATTCATTTACAACTCTTATATTTAGTTTGTAATTTTCATCTGCACAAGCATAACTATCTCTAACAAAAATTTCTTTTTCAGATAAATAATCAACTACTTTGTCATAAAGCTTGTCAAATTTATCCTCTTCAAAGGGTAAATTAATTTTACTCCACCAAACTTCATCTTTGGTAATGTCGTCTTTTACAATAAAACGATCCATCGGAGAACGCCCTGTAAACTCTCCTGTATTTATAGCAATTGCTCCTAAAGAAGAGACTACACCTTGATCTTTTTTTATAGTTTCATCATGTAATTCATTAGAATTTAGCTGATAACGAACTATTGCATTCTTGATTCCTAGACTATTTAACGAAATCGATTTCGTATTTGTATCTACCATATCAATATATTTTATTGTTTTTAGTTTGAAACAAAATTAAACAATAATTTAAAACAGGACTATTTTTGTTTAAAAATTATTAATATTTTATTGGTTCTTACGTTTCGTTACGAATATTACAATCATTGACACCCAACCCATTAAAAAAAACAACCCCCCTAATGGGGTTATAAACCAAATAGACTTTGCTGTAACTGATGTAAGTTGAATCAAATAGATAGATCCAGAAAAGAATAAAACACCTAAGAAGAAAATATAACTAATTGTATTTTTTTGTTTCATAGAAAACCCATCAAAAGTATTTACAAATAACAATACAATTACATGATACATTTGGTAACGTAGAGCAGTTTCCATACTTAATAATTGGTCTGAAGTCAGTATTTCTTTGAAAGCATGCGCTCCAAAAGCACCTAAAACAACTGCTGATAATCCTAAAAAACAGGTAATTACTATATTTTTAAACATTTTACTGTGTTTTTGTTAAATTTTAAACAAATAGAGTATCTTCGTATTTCATACAAAAATACATTATTTATCATATGAAAAACATTCTAATTATTGGAGCTGGAAAATCTAGTTCTGCACTTATAAAATATCTTTTAGACACCTCTGAAGAAGAGAAATTATCTTTAACCATTGGAGATATTTCAACAGAAAATGCACATAAACTAATCAATAATCATAAAAACGCAACAGCAATTGTTTTAGATGTATTTGATAAAGAGCAGCGCGAGAAACAGATACAGAAAGCAGACCTAGTTATATCAATGTTACCAGCAAGGTTTCATGCAGATGTAGCTAAAGATTGCATTACATTCGGAAAACACATGGTTACCGCTTCTTATATTTCAGATGAAATGAGAGCGTTAGATGCAGAAGCGAAGAAGAAAGGATTAGTTTTTATGAATGAAATTGGTCTAGATCCAGGAATTGACCACATGAGTGCAATGCAAGTAATAGACAGAATTAAAGATGCTGGCGGTAAAATGCTATTGTTTGAATCTTTTTGCGGTGGAATTGTTGCACCAGAAAGCGATAACAACTTGTGGAATTATAAGTTTACCTGGAACCCTAGAAATGTGGTTTTGGCAGGACAAGGTGGTGCAGCGATGTTCATTCAAGAAGGTACCTACAAATACATTCCTTATCATAAGTTATTTAGAAGAAGTGAATTTTTAGAAGTGAAAGGAAACGGAAAATTTGAAGCTATTGCAAATAGAGATTCCTTAAAATATAGAAGCATTTATGGCTTAAACAATATTCCTACAATGTACAGAGGAACGATTAGAAAAGTTGGATTTTCTAGAGCATGGAATATTTTTGTGCAATTAGGAATGACGGATGATTCTTATACCATAGAAGAATCTGAAAACATGAGTTACAGAGATTTTGTGAATTTATTTTTAGCTTATTCACCTTCAGATTCTGTAGAATTAAAATTACGCTCTTACTTAAAAATAGATCAAGATGATGTCATGTGGGAGAAATTAATTGAGCTTGATATTTTTAATCCAAATAAAAAAATTAGCTTAAAAAAGGCAACTCCTGCTCAAATGCTTCAAAGTATTTTAGAAGAATCTTGGACTTTAGATGAAAATGATAAAGACATGATTGTAATGCAACATCTTTTCGGTTATGAGCTTAATGGAGAAAGATTTCAAATAGAAAGTAGTTTTGTTGTTTTGGGAGAAAACCAAACCTACACAGCAATGTCCAAAACAGTTGGTTTACCTGTTGGGATTGCTGCGGTAAAAATTTTAAAAGGAGAAATTAAAACTCCGGGAGTTCAAATTCCAATTTCTAAAGAAGTTTACGAACCTATTTTAAAGGAACTAGAAGCTCACGGAATTATATTTTCTGAAGAAAAAGTACCTTACTTAGGGTATAATCCTAATAATGTAGTTGGGTAATAAAGTGTTAGTTTAAATAATTTGTATCGGGAACTTTTAATAAAAATATCTCGATACAAATTTAACAAGAAATCTAATTGAATCGATGTGAAAAAGTGGAGTTACATTTTCAAATAAAAGTCTTTAGTTAATTCAATATACTCATTTGTGTATTGATGACGGCCAGTTTCAATAACTAAATGTTCTGTTTTTAATTCTTTTTTACTGAAAGAAAACTCGAGTAAACTTCTTTTTATTTCTGATAACTGATTGCCTTGAACACGACAAACTCTGTTTAAGAATAAATTATATTGTTTAGCTAAATTAATAAAACTCTCCTCTTCCTTGGAAGGAATAATAACAACATATTTTCCAAGAAGAGACAATATTTTTGAAACACCCAAAATCAATTCTTCAAAAGACAATGAAGAGGTGAATCTCGCTTTATTTCTTGCCTCATCATTAGTTTCATATTCATCCGTATAAAAAGGAGGATTAGATACTATTAAATCGTAAGATTCCTGCTCTTCAGTTATTTCATTTGCAAATTCTTGAAAAGTTGCGTTATAACAATACAAACGGTCTCCCCAATCTGATTTTTCAAAATTCTCTACAGTTTGTTCGTAAGCATTTTCATCAACTTCAACAGCATCTATTGTCATAGCATCAGAACGTTGCGCAAGCATTAAAGCAATGACACCTGTACCAGAACCAATATCTAATATCGAATCTGGGTATTCATCCACAGAACACCAAGCACCTAATAAAACACCATCAGTACCAACTTTCATCGCAGTGTTATCTTGATTTATTGTAAATTGTTTGAACCTAAATGGTAACATAGTTGAGATTCTAAAAAAATAAAAATCACCCCTTCTTATGAAATGATTAATTAAAATGATAACTTTTGATAAGGACCTCAACAAAATTAGCTTATTTTTATTGAATAATAATGGTCCTTATCAGCTATTCTCTTTAAATTTGAATAAATTCTGAAAAAAATTATGAAAAAAGCAGTCTTCTTTTTCTTCACACTTTTATTCGCCTCTTGCTCAACTATTATAGATCCCATAACACCTGAAATAGTCGAAATAATTCCTAAAGATGTAAAGATAATATTCACTACATCAGCTCCTGATTCTGATGAAATAAATGTTTCCTACAAGGATTTTGGAATTAATGAATGGGTATATGGTCCTAGAGAATTCTCTTATGATAGTAATGGAAATTCGGAACCAATTATCATATCATTCCCTGAATATCCATATAATGAAATTGCAGGAGACGCCTACAGGAAAAACGGACATGCTTATATCTTAAAAGTACAAATCTTAATTAATGATGTGCTTGTATTAGACAACGAAACTGTCGGATCAGAAGAAGTTTGGGCTCAAGTTTTCTTTAATTACAACATAGTCGATTAATAAATTAAACTCCTTATAAATATTATTCACACTAAATTTCAAACTATTTTTAGGATAACGTATAGCTACCTCATAAAAGTTACTTAAATTCTGTATTTAATTTAAGTAATTACTTAACCTTTGACATATTATATTGCTTTTTATTATGAAGAAAATAATATTGCTACTCATATTTTTCTCTATTCCTTGTTGTACAAATTCAAATATCTTATCCCAAGAGAAATAATAGAAATCACAACAAAAGATATTGAAATTATTTTTTTTACAGCTGAATCCAATTAAAACGAAATAGCGATTACTTGCTACGATTTTAGTATTGGGACTGATGCTTCAGAAAGTTGTTTTTTCGGATATAATATTGGTGTAAACCCTTGGCTAATAAAATTATATTTGTTGTATCTATTAGAGTTGAAGGTTATTAAAACAAACTTAACACAGCAGGGCTAAAGGTTCAAGTCTTTATTTAAAACGCGTTAGCTAAAGAAGAAAAAAGCACTAGCTCGAGCGTTCATTTTACTAGTGTAAATTTCAACTACGACACCCCTAATTAATTTTTATTTTGTAGAAAGGAAGGGATTCGAACCCTCGATACGTTGCCGTATACACGCTTTCCAAGCGTGCGCCTTCGACCACTCGGCCACCTTTCTTTTTATTTTTGGTTCTTATAAAGTCTACTTTTTAGTAAACTATAATAATCTTAAAAATATATTTTTATAAATAAAGTTCTATTAAACCTTCTGGAGTTTCTACTTCTATCGTGTTGTTTTCTCTATCCACTTTTTTGATAAAATCATCAACCATAGGAATAAAAATTTCTTTTCCATCTCTATCAATTTCAAAAAGTGGTTGTGCAGCTTTGTCGTTTATGTGAACAATTTGCCCCACTTCTCCAAAGTTAGCATCAACAACCGTAAAACCAATTACTTCATGGAAATAAAACTTGTCGCCAGATAATTTTGGTAACATCGTAGAAGGTAAATAAATACCACATTTCAAGATAGAGTCAGCTTCTTCATCAGAATATACATCTTCAAACTGAACACGTAATTGATTCCCTTTATGTAGTGAACTTTTTTCAATAAAAAATGGAACCAAGTTACTGCCGAATTCGACGTAAACTGATTCCATTTCTGTATACAACTCAGGTTCATCTGTATCTAATTTGATAACAACTTCACCTTTAAAACTATATTTTGTAACGATTTTGCCTAAATAAAAACAATCTTCTTTACGCATCTTCGTATAAATTTATAATTTATTCTGCTGCTTTTTCTGCTGCTTCATCAATTGTTTCAGGAGCCACCTCAACAGCTTCTTCAGCTACAACTTCAGCAACCTCTTCAACAACTGGCTTAGCTGCTTCAATTCTTGCTTCGTTTACTGCTTTTTCTGCTGCGAATGCTGTAGCTTTTGCTTCAGATTGCGCTTGAGATAATCCAGCTTCTTTATCAGAAACTTTAGTAGCTTTTTCTTCTAACCAAGCTGCAAATTTAGCATCTGCTTGCTCTTGTGTTAAAGCTCCTTTTCTAATACCACCAACTAAATGATTCTTTAACATTGCACCTTTATAAGATAAAATGTTTTTTGCAGTATCAGTTGGTTGAGCACCATTTTGTAACCATTCTACAGCTTTATCAATATTTAAATCGATAATTGCAGGGTTCACGTTTGGATTGTAAGTACCTATTTTCTCTAAGTATCTACCATCTCTTTTTGCACGAGCATCAGCGGCAACGATCCAATAGA
>CEWR01020003.1_pt1 | contig 11676 bp, 9 predicted proteins | sample 356321 | NCBI WGS metagenome assembly CEWR01 (sample SAMEA2621551, study PRJEB7988) | marine metagenome | biome: marine biome (ENVO:00000447); feature: mesopelagic zone (ENVO:00000213); material: "saline water (ENVO:00002010), including plankton (ENVO:xxxxxxxx)" | depth 790 m
CCGCAGTGTGTTGATTTCGCCGTTGTGAATGATCATTCGAAAAGGCTGTGCGAGCCTCCAGCTCGGAAAGGTGTTCGTCGAGAAACGCTGGTGAACGAGTGCTAGAGAACTCACCAGATTCTCGTCCAAAAGATCGACGAAGTAGCGCCCTACGTACTTTGCCAACAACATTCCCTTATAACCCAACACACGGGTCGAGAGGGTGCAGATGTAGAAGTCCTGCGTGCCCTCGATCTTCTCCGCGGCGATCTCCGCCCGGCGTCGGATGACGAAGAGCTTCCGTTCGAAGGAATCCTGATCCGAACAGCCTTCGCCTCGTGCAATGAAGAACTGGCGGATCACGGGCTCGGTGGCGAGGAGGGTATCGCTCAGCCCATCCCTGTTGACGGGAACGTCCCGCCATCCCAGGGGCGTTTGACCCTCTGCCTTGGCCATATTTTCGAGCTCAGATTCACAAGCCGCACGGGCGGCAGCGCCACGTGGGAGAAAGACATTGCCAACCCCGTAGTATCCGGGCTCAGGCAACTTGAACCCAAGTTTCTCCGTGGCCCTGACCAAGAAGTCGTGCGGCACCTGAACGAGGATCCCGGCACCGTCCCCAATTGTAGGGTCGGCCCCCACCGCGCCACGGTGGTCCAGGTTGAGCAGGACCTGCAGGCCCTGCTGGACGATCTCGTTGCTCCTGAGGCCGTGCATGTTCGCGACGAAACCGATGCCACAAGCATCGTGCTCGTTACGGGGGTCATAGAGACCCTGACGCACAGGGAATCCGTTTCGGTTGGGCTCGCGGATCACCATAGGGTTGGGGGAGTCGGGGAAGACCAGCCAATCTCCACAGGGGATCCCCTGGGCGGCATCCCTGTTCCGAGGTTCAACTCCAGTGTCATGCATCTCCCTACGTTAGGCTCCAACCCTGCCTTCCAACAAAAAATCACATATGATGCAAAAGCTTCCTAACAAAAAACGGCCCCCCCCACACTGGAGAAGGCCGTTCGAGAAACCCGAAATACGTGCTCAGGTCACTCGCAGGCGCCTCCAGTGCGTAGCCCTGCTTTGGCCTCGCTCTCGAGATTCAGGGCAAGTGCTCGCACACGCGAGTTCGGTGAACGGCGAACGCTCATCGGATTCTTACCTGCAGCGACCCATTTGCGAGGACCTACCAGGCGTCTTCACTTGCTCTCCATAGGGGCGCAGGGCCCCGACAATCTGTCTGAACTTGCCAATCCCGCCGGACCGTTCGGTCCAGCGAAACATAGACAAGTTGCGCGAGGTAACCGACGAGGATAGGCATTTAGTGCCAACACTGCAAGTCGTTCGCAGCTTCGCACCGCGTCTTCCAGGCTCCCATCGGCCCAAGAAACCGCGACGCGCCCTATCGTGGGAGAATCCTTGCCCAGCCGCCCCCTCGCTCATACAATTGCTGCCATTCCTCGCGGTTCGAAGGCCAATTTCCGTTATCCGTCCTTAACAGCGATACTTTCCGAGATCCAGTCGCTGCGGAGTTTATCGCCGTGCCCAATCCCGATTTGATGTGCCGATGGGAAGCGACGCCATTCGTCCGGTCAGTCCTCTTTCTTGCCCTCCTGACTTCACCCGGATGCGCCCCCTCAGACCGTCCGGAGATCCTCGCCTTGGCAACGGCCGGCACTGGAGGCGTCTACTACGTGCTAGGGGGATCGATCGCGGAGTTCTGGAGCCGCGAGTTGCCCGAGCAAGACTTCGTGGCCGAGGTCACGGGCGGCTCGGTCGAGAACCTCAACCTACTGCTGGCCGGCGATGTCCAGGTGGCCTTCTCCATGGGTACGAACGCCCACGAAGTGTTCAACGCCACCGGATCTTTCGCAGGCCGGGAGCCGGCCCAGGTGCTCGCTCTCGCGGCGCTCTATCCGAACGTACTTCACCTGGTCACGCTGGAAGGGACCGGAGTGGAGAGCCTCAGTGACCTCGTGGGCCGACGGGTCTCCGTAGGAGCCCCGGGGAGTGGGACCGAAGTGGGCGCCCGAACCCTCCTGGAAGGAAACGGGATCGGCTACGACGACTTCCAGCCCCAACGTCTCAACTTCAATGAGACGGCTTCCGCGCTCAGAGACGGAAACATTGACGCCGGATTCTTGAGTGCCGGCCCGCCCACAAGTGCCATCATGGACCTGGCTACGGCGCGACCCATACGACTGGTGCCCATAAGGATGGCCGAAGTAGACAACACTTCGGCACTCGACCCGACCGTGAGTCGCGATTTCTTCCCCCCAGGGACATACCCCGGCCAAGAACTCGAGGTGGAGACGCTGAGTACGCCCAACCTCCTCGTGGTGCGCGCCGACATGTCGGACGACTTGGTCTACGAGCTGACAAAGGCACTTTTCGAGGTGCAGGCGGAGTTGGTCGGCGTGCATCCTGCCGCACGCCACATCTTAGGCGACTACACTCTGGAAATCTCTCCTATTCCACTCCACCCGGGTTCCGTCCGCTATTTCGTGGAAGCGGGATACGAGGTACCTGACCGTCTGATCTCTTCCCGGTGAGGCGTCCCGATATCCACGCCCGTGGATAGAAGCCTGTGACTTCGGCTGGCGGGTCCTCGATCGGGAGGAGGAACCTGGGGCTCCCTGGCTTTTCCGCAGGGACCTTCGTCGTTCTGGCGATCGCCCTCTCTCTTTTCCAACTCTACATATCCGGCATCCGCCCACTCGGACTCTTCTACGAGAGGGCATTCCATCTCGCGCTCATTCAGGTTTTGGCCTTTCTCCTCTTTCCGTCGAAGGGTCGCTCCCTCCCAACCCGAAGTCGCATGGCATGGGCGGTGGATGTCGCTCTCATTGCCGGCTCCATCTTCGCAGCCCTCTATCTGACGCTCAACCTGGACGCCATCGTGAACCGGGCGGGGGCCTGGAGCGCCACCGACGTTTTTGCGGGGGTAGTGGCAATCGTCACGCTTCTCGAAGCGAGTCGTAGGACGGTGGGATGGCCCATTTCGTTCATCGCCGCCTGTTTCATCGGCTACGCGTATGCGGGTCCCGCACTCCCCGGCGTGCTTCGGCATGGGGGCTACAGCACCGGACGGATGGTGGGACAACTTTATCTTGGCCAGGAAGGGATATACGGGATCCCGCTTGGTGTGGCCGCCTCCTTCGTCTTCATCTTCATCTTGTTCGGAGCCCTGCTTGAGGTCACGGGTGCGGGCCAGTTCTTCATCGACCTAGCTTATGCGATCACCGGAAGGCAGAGGGGAGGACCGGCGAAAGCAGCGGTTGTAGCTTCTGCCGCGATGGGATCCGTGTCGGGCAGTGCCATCGCCAACGTCGTAACTAGCGGGGCGTTCACGATTCCCCTCATGAAAAAAGTCGGCTACAGTCCCGAAGAGGCCGGGGGCATCGAGGCGGCGGCAAGTACGGGGGGCCAAATCCTTCCCCCGATCATGGGGGCCGGAGCGTTCTTGATCGCCGAATATACCGGTCTGCCCTATCTGGAGGTCGTCAAGGCGGGCCTCATTCCCGCGATTCTCTACATGGGTACCGTGTACGTCTTCGTGCACCTGGTGGCGGTCAAGAGGGACCTCAAGGGTATTCCATCCTCCGAGCTTCCTCGGTTCCGGACCACATTGGCCAAGGGTTGGCACTTCCTCGTGGCCCTGGTGGTCCTGATGTCCGCACTACTCATGGATTTTTCGGTGGCCCGGGTCGGATTCCTTTCGTGCCTGGCGGTCGCGGCACTGGCGGCCTTGCGAGCCGCGTGGGACCGTAGCGGCCGGCATCAAGTGGGCTCGAAGCCGGCCGAAGCGCTTCACCCGCCTCTTACGGGCTGGGTCGGCGGCGGGATCGTCCGCATCGTGGATGGCTTCGTTATAGCAGGCCGAAATGCGCTTCCAGTAAGTCTGGCCTGCGCGGTGGCGGGAATCATCGTGGGCATCGTCGGCCTCACGGGTCTGGGCCTCAAGTTTTCATCTCTCATGCTTTCCCTTTCCCAGGGGAATCTCTTTCTTGCCCTGATACTTCTGCTTCTGGCGAGTCTCGTACTCGGAATGGGACTTCCAGTAACCGCCAGCTACGTCGTCCTCATCGTTCTCGCCGGCCCTGTGCTGATCAACGATTTCGGGCTTCCAGTCCTGATCGCTCACCTGCTCGTGTTCTGGTATTCCCAGGACTCCAACGTCACCCCGCCGGTGTGCCTCGCCGCTTGCGCCGCCGCAGGCGTGGCAGGGTCCGACCCGATGCGAACCGGGCTCCAGGCGTGGAAGTACGCCAAGGGCCTCTATCTCATTCCCCTCCTCATGGTGGTGCATCCCGAGCTTGCGCTAGGCGGCGCGTGGCCCGTGGTGGTGGGAAAAGCCATGATGGCCATGGTGGCCTTGGCCGCGTTCGCCGCTGCCCTGGAGGGGCAGTCGCTGAGGCGTCTGAGCACTGGCGGTCGAATTTTTCTTCTGGCAGGCGCCGCCACCGCGTTTTCGCCGTACTTCCTGGTGGGGGGCTTGGGAGCCCTTCTTGTCGTCGCCTACACCTTGAAGGACATCATCCTCACGGATATCCGAAAGCGGGCACCCGACTCGTCCAAGTCGAAGGACTAGTCACGTCGGCAGAAACTGGCCAGGAACTGGTCGGTAATCTCCAGCACGATGATGTCGCCGGGGTCGGCCCAGATCTGCCCCGTCACGCAGTCCCTGCCCCCTAGCAGGCCGATTTGGAATGACATGAGCACGCTGGTTTCCAACTGCACCAGGTATTGGGCATTCGTGTGTCCAATCGTGGTCCCCAAGCGGAGCCGCCGACCGGGCCAAACCGCGTGGATCGTGGCGTCTTCGAAAGCACGGTTTTCGACCTGGACCTGGATCGTCACGTCTTCCCGAGCAGCAAACGGAGTGCGGCGGGTTTGGGCGCACCCCAAGCTAAAGCCGGCCAGCACCATGCAGAGAAGTCCTCGTGTGAGACCAGCTCGGGTCAGACGTCCTCGGGTCAGGGCATCGGTCGCGTCAGTCATGAACCGCCAGTCCCTTCACGGCCTGGACCGCCTGGGCCCAGCCCGTAAGAAGTGTCGCTCGCTCGTTGTCGGACATGCTTGATGTGAATATAGTGGCCTCCTCCTGAGTCGCGAGGAAATGCTCGGCGTCGGACCAGAGTCCCGTGGCGAGCCCGGCAAGGCCCGCCGCCCCCAGAGCAGTCGTCTCGACCAGAGCCGGCCGGCGCACCGGAACCCTCAGGAGCCCGGCCTGGAAGTCGAGAAACCAGTCGTTGTTGGCCGCCCCACCGTCCACGCGTAACTCCGTCGTCTTCGTCAAGGAATCCGCCTCCATGGCGCTGAGAACCTCATAGGTGCTGTACGCCATCGCCTCCAACGCAGCACGCACGAGGTGCTCCCGCGTCGAGCCTCGCGTAAGGCCGAAGATCGCCCCACGGGCATCCGGTATCCAGTGCGGTGCGCCGAGCCCCACGAACGCCGGCACGAAGTAGACTCCCTCGTTCGACTCGAGTCCTGCAGCCATCGCCTCGGACTCGGAAGCTGATTCGATCAGGCCCAGTCCATCGCGGAGCCATTGCATCGCAGCTCCGGCGATGAACACCGATCCTTCCAGGGCGAACGCTAGCCCTCCTCTCGAGTCACACGCCGCTGTAGTGAGGAGGCCGTGATTCGACGGAACGATCCGGTCCCCAGTGTGCATGAGGAGAAAGGCACCCGTCCCGTATGTACTCTTGGCCAACCCTGAAGACCAGCATCCCTGGCCGAACAAGGCGGCCTGTTGGTCGCCGGCAACCCCCGCCACCGGGACCTCGATGCCCAGCGTCTCACCGCTCGTCATTCCGAAGTCACCGCTGCTCGCCCTCACCTCCGGCATAAGCGCCTCCGGGATTTCCAGGGTGTCGAGTAGCCACGGGTCCCAGGCGGCGAGGGACAGGTTGTACAACATCGTGCGGGAGGCGTTGGTAGGATCGGTCGCGTGGACCGTCCCGGACGTTAGCCGCGCGATCAACCAGGTGTCGATCGTCCCGACCGCCAACTCCCCTGATTCGGCCCGGGCGCGAAGGTCCGGCCGTTCACGAAGGAGCCACAGCAGTTTCGTTCCGGAAAAGTAGGGATCCAGCACGAGTCCGGTGCGCTGGCGAACCTCCGGCTCGTGGCCCGCCTCTTTGAGAGAAGCGCAAAGCCCGGCGGTGCGGCGATCCTGCCAAACGATGGCGCGATGGACTGGTTCAAGCGTCTCACGATCCCAAAGAACGACGGTCTCGCGTTGATTCGTGATCCCGACGCCCCTGACATCTGCGTCCGTGGCCGAGGCGAGGGCCTCACGGGCAACCGTCTGTGTCACGTTCCAGATTTCCAGCGCGTCGTGCTCAACCCACCCAGGCTGGGGGAAGTACTGTGTGAACTCCGAGTAAGCCCGGCCGAGGACCCGGCCGTCCTCAGAGAGCACCAAGCAGGTGGTGCCGGTCGTACCCTGGTCGATGGCGAGAATCGATGGCGTGCCGCTCATGTCCCGTGGCTCATTCCATGCGGCTCATGGCGTGCGACTCATCTCGTGCTCGTACGGTTCATAACCTGTCCCGCAATGGGAACGTGTACCCCCACCCACTCTCCTCGAAGAGCGTCAAGAGGAGGGTGATAGGGAGGCCGACGACCGTATGATAGTCTCCCCGGATTTCGGTCACCAGCGCGGCGCCGAGCCCCTGGATGCCATACGCCCCGGCTTTATCGAGCGGCTCACCGGTCGCTACGTAGGCCTTTGCGACTTCACTTGAAAACTGTTGGAACGTGACCTCGGTGGTCGAAACCCCGCTACGTACGTCGCCCGACGGAAGGGCGAGCGCGAGGCCACTCGCCACATGGTGAGTCCGCCCTGCCAATCGCAACAGCATGGCCTCCGCATCCTCTGGCCCGGACGGCTTCCCCAAGATTTCGCCGTCCAGCGTCACCACCGTGTCGCCCCCGAGCACGACTGCGTCGGGACATACAGACGCGACCGCAGTGGCCTTGTCGCGGGCGAGCCTCTCGACGTGAGTCTCGGCCGACTCTTCATGTTGGACGGTCTCCGCAACATCGGCGGGCTGGACAGTGAAATTCAAACCGAGCATGCGGAGGCACTCGACACGGCGAGGGGAGGCCGATGCGAGCACGAGGGGCGGGGGCCCACTCACCGGTCGATGACGAGTGTCACGGGTCCATCGTTGGTCAACGAGACATCCATCATCGCACCGAATTCCCCTGTCGCCACCTTGCCGGGGTGGCGGGCCTCCAGAAGCTCTACGAAACGCTCGTACAAGCGTATCGCGGTCTCGGGTGTCGCGGCATCGATGAAGCTAGGGCGGCGGCCCTTGCGGACATCTCCGTACAGAGTGAATTGGCTCACCACCAGAATCGAGCCATCCACGTCGGCCAAGGTACGATTCATCTTGCCGGCATCATCTTGGAAGATCCGGAGGCTGACCACCTTGTCGGCCATCCACTCGACCTGATCGGTCGTGTCACTTTGTTTGAATCCTACAAGCAGGAGCTGCCCGAGACCGATCTCGCCAACCACCTTTCCCTCTATTATGACGTGCGCTTCGCGTACGCGCTGAAGCACGACTCGCACGCGCTCGTCACCCCACCGTTACGGATTTGTTCAAAATTCGTATTGGGGGATTTTCTAATAAATCTTGAGATCCTGAAAGCCAATTCACTGTTGTGAATTACTCCACAGTTACGGAGTGTTTTACTACAGTAAATTACTCCTCCTTGTAATCCTGATCCAGAATTCCTTTTTCTTTTAGAGTTTTTGTTAGTTTCTCCAGCCGAACAAGCGCCACAACCCCTACCATTCCGAAAACAAATCCCGTTACTGCCAGTCCTTCCATAATTGCCTCTTTTTAATTTACTCTTGTGAACTACTCCACAGTGACCGACTTGGCCAGGTTGCGTGGCTGGTCCACGTCCCGATTCCTGTGGATGGCCGCGTGGTAGGCCAACAGTTGCAACGGAATCGAAGTGAGCACCGGCAACAGAGCCGGAACGGTATGGGGCACCTCAATGAGGTGATCCACCTTTCCAATCAACTCAGGCGCGTCCCCGCTCACCACGGCCAGGATGCGGCCGCTCCGCGCTTTCACTTCCTCGATGTTGGAAACGACTTTTGCGTAGACGGAGTCTCGGGGAGCGAGCGCGACCACGGGCATCGCGTCGTCGATGAGGGCGATAGGGCCGTGTTTCATCTCGGCCGCCGGGTATCCCTCGGCGTGGATGTAACTCACTTCCTTAAGTTTGAGCGCCCCCTCGAGCGCCACCGGAAACTGGTATCCACGCCCCAAGTAAAGGAAATTATGAGCATCTCCATACGCCGCCGCGAGTTCCTTCGTAAGGGGCTCCAACGCCAACGTCTGCGCTACCTGATCCGGTAGCGCCCGCAACGCCGCCACCAGCTCCCTTCCCTGAAGAATCGAAAGGTGCCTGCGGCGTCCCAGGTAGAGGGTAAACAGGGCCAAGGCCACAATCTGGCTCGTAAAAGCTTTGGTCGAGGCAACCCCGATCTCGGGACCCGCATGCAGGTAGATGCCGAAGTCCGTCTTTCTGGCGATTGACGACCCAACGGTGTTGACGATCCCCATGGTCGACGCGCCTCGTGCGCGAGCCTCCTCGAGTGCCGCGAGCGTGTCGGCCGTCTCACCGGACTGGCTGATCGCCAGGACGAGTGTCCCGTCTTCGAGGACCGGACTCCGATAACGGAACTCGGACGCGTATTCGACCTCAACGGGTATACCCGCGAGCTCTTCGAGCATGTATTCGCCGATGAGGGCCGCATGCCAACTCGTCCCGCACGCCGTGATCACGATCCGGCGGATCCCCGCCAACTCTTCGTCCGAAAGCGTGATCCCACCCAAACGTGCATCGCCAGTCTCCTCCAACAACCGTCCACGCATAACGTTGCGTATGCTCTCGGGCTGTTCGCAGATCTCCTTCAGCATGAAATGTTCGTGGCCACCTTTCTCAGCGGCCTCGAGATCCCATTCGATTTGATGGACGGAGCGCTGTACGTCGCCCTCTTCGATGTGGAAGACGTGGTAGCCCTCAGCCGTCAGGACAGCGCAATCGCCATCATCGAGGTATACGACCTCTTTCGTGTGCTGAATCACCGCGGATGCGTCCGAGCCCACCAGGTTCTCACCATTCTTGCCGATCCCGATGAGGAGCGGGCTCCCCTTTCGGGCAACCACGATCTTACCCGGATCGCGGCTGCTCACGACCGCGAGTCCGTACGCACCCTCGACCTGCCGGAGTGCTGCGAGAACGGCATCCTCCAGGGCGGAATTCTCCTGGAAGGCCTCGTCGATCAAATGGACGACGGCCTCCGTATCGGTCTGGGTCTCGAAGATGTATCCGAGATCAGAGAGCTTGGACCGAATGACTTCGGCGTTCTCGATAATACCGTTGTGAACCAGCGCGATGTCTCTCCCCTGGCTCCAGTGTGGATGAGCGTTCAGTCGGTTCGGGGCTCCGTGAGTCGCCCAGCGGGTGTGGGCGATCCCGCAGGTACCCGGCGGCATACCCTCATCGAGGACACCCTCCAACCGGGCGATCTTACCCACTTCCTTCACCGTACCCAGGCGCCCCTCGGGACTGATCACGGCCAAGCCAGCCGAATCGTATCCTCGATACTCGAGGCGCCGCAGACCCTCGATGAGGATCGGGCCCGCCTCTCTGGCTCCTACGTATCCGACGATTCCACACATGTAGCGGTCCTCTTGTTCTCGCTCTTAATTCTCGTTCTGAGATTCTGAATCACATTAGTATGTGTCTTGCAATTACCTACTGCACAACCATTGCTAAGATTTCCTCAGACCGCTCGATCAGCTCTTTCGCCTCGCTCCGTTCGGGCGCCTCCGCAATCAAACGCACCACTGGCTCCGTACCTGAGGGCCGGACGTGCAGCCAAGTCCGTCGCGCTTCCCAACAAAACCGAGCACCGTCGGCCGAGTCGACACCGTCGCTCTCGAGCTGTCGCTCCAACTCCGCGTACCCCTCGGAAAGGGCTTCCCTCGGAAAGCTGATTTTCTTTTTTACAATCGTGTACGCCGGCCACTTATCCACTGCCGCCGAGAGGCTCGTTTCCTCGTCCACCAGATGTTGCAAAACGAGTGCCGCCGCGACCGGAGCATCCCTCGTGTGGTGGAGATTCGGGAGGATCACACCGCCGTTTCCCTCTCCCCCCACAACCGCACCCTCCAGTTGCATACGGCGCGCAACGTTGATCTCCCCGACCGGCGATCGGACGAGCTCGCTTGCATGAGCACGCGCTACATCTTCGACGATGGCGCTGGTTGAAAGGTTTGTCACGACAATCCCAGGGGTCCGCCGAAGCACCACCGCCGAGGCGAGCGCGAGCGTCAGATCCTCTCCGATGGGAGCGCCGTTTTCGTTGACGAGCGACAACCGGTCCACATCTGGATCGACTGCCAGCCCGATGTCCGCCCCCTCGCGGCGCACGAAGTCGGCGAGCTCGGTGAGGTTTTCGGCCGTCGGTTCAGGGTCGCGCGGAAAAAGTCCGTCCATTTCCATGTTGATCCCCACGACCTCACATCCGAGCGCTTCGAGGAGCTGGGGCATGATGGTGGCCCCTGCACCACGCACGCAGTCGAGGGCGACCTTGAACGCCCGGGCCCGCAACGCCGGAAGATCCAACTGTGGCAGCTCGAGGACAGCTTCGAGATGACGGGCGGAGGCCCTATCGTCGGTGGTCACGGCACCCAGTTCGTCCGATGGAGTACGGGGGGGATCCTCACTCAGAGCGAATTCCAGGAACTTCGACATCGTCTCGGCATCGAGGAATGTGCCCTCCGGGGCTGCCAGCTTGAGGGCGTTCCATTCGGCGGGATTGTGGCTGGCCGTGACGGCGATGCCGCCGAGGGCGTCTGAGTTTTCGACGGCGTGCATGAGGGTTGGGGTGGAGACGATGCCGAGATCCACCACGTTGCAACCGACCGATACTAGGCCCGCCGACACCGCTCGTGAGAGCACAGGTCCCGACGTTCGGGTGTCTCGTCCGAGCAGGATGTCGACGGGCAGGTCATTCGAAGGATCTCTCGAGCGTTTTACGAAGGCTCCGAAGGCGGTCGCCAGCAAGCACACCAATTCGGGGGTCAGCGGGTCTCCGACCCTCCCCCGAAAGCCCGACACACCCACCACGAGCCCTTCTGGAATTACTAGAGGCATTTCTTCAGGAGCCTGTCGAGGTCATGTCGAGGTCCGTATCGGGTCATGGGCCACCCGGCTCGAGCGGCCCCACGAACATTACTCGGAGTCCCGGAGAACCGTCAACGACTTTGTGAGGCGTCTCGGAAGTCGAGCTCATGCCCACGGGTGGCACAGGCGGGAGAGTCCCGCGTATATTCCCGGGCGATCGCCGCCTCCCGCCCCACCTGCACACCCGCTCGTTGTGATGCGTCTTCCGGACGTCGAACAAGGCGCCCACGACATAGTACTCGCATGGACGGAATACGAGGAGTTGAATGAAGAATCCATCACCGGACACCCCCCGCTTCGGCACCCTAGCCGTCCACGCCGGCCAAAACCCCGAACCCACCACCGGCGCGATCATTCCCCCCATCTTCCAGACCTCCACATACGTCCAGCCGGACGTCGCCGAGCCGAAACAGGGGTACGACTACGCACGCGTAAAGAATCCGACGACGGTGGGGCTCGAACAAAAGATGGCCGCGC
>CEWR01293248.1_pt1 | contig 11675 bp, 12 predicted proteins | sample 356321 | NCBI WGS metagenome assembly CEWR01 (sample SAMEA2621551, study PRJEB7988) | marine metagenome | biome: marine biome (ENVO:00000447); feature: mesopelagic zone (ENVO:00000213); material: "saline water (ENVO:00002010), including plankton (ENVO:xxxxxxxx)" | depth 790 m
ACCAAAAACAACTAACACGACTCATGAAAACATTTAAAAAAGTACTAGTATTCTGTTTCTTACTAATCATTACTTCTGGGACGATTTTTGCACAAAAAACAACAATCATACACGCTGGAAAGCTACTTGCAGTTCCTGGAAGCGGTATAACTACTATACAAACCATCGTCATAGAAAAAGGGAAAATAACTGCCGTTTTAAATGGATACTTAAACCCAATCGAATTAGGATATAGTCAAGATAATTGCGAATTAGTAGATCTTAAAGAACAATTTGTAATGCCTGGATTTATAGATATGCATACTCATATTACTGGGGAACGCGACCCAAACAAAAACCCTCATGAATGGACAACACTTAATGATCAAGACAATGCATTTCAATCGATTCCATATTTAGAAATTACTTTAAATGCTGGCTTTACAACCGTTAGAAATTTAGGTGCGGATTATAAAAATATAAATGCGATTAAAAGGGCGATTCGAAAAGGGTATATTAAAGGCCCTAGAATAATTTCCTCTAATGGAGCAATTTCAGCTACCGGAGGCCATGGAGATTCACACGGTTATAGGTCTGAAATATCGAATGCTTTTGAAAAAAGTGTAGGCGTATGTGATGGAGCAGATGATTGTAGACGAGCTGTGCGAGCTAAAGTTAAGCAAGGTGCAGATGTAATTAAAATAACGGCTACGGGTGGTGTCTTAAGTAATACCGCTGCAGGAGTTGGACAACAATTAACCAATGATGAAATGGTTTCAATAGTTGAAACTGCCCACTCTTTAGGGAGAAAAGTAGCAGCTCATGCTCATGCTGCCGATGGCATAAATGCAGCTTTAAAAGCGGGAGTAAATTCTATAGAACACGGTTCTTTTTTAGATGATGAATCTGTAATTCTTTTTAATAAAACCAATGCATATTTAGTACCTACTTTACTTGCAGGTGTTCATATGAGTGAAGAAATGGAAGTTAACAAAAATATTCCTCCTGCCATTGTAGATAAAATAAAAGAAGTTGTGCCAGCAGTTGAAGCCTCTTTTAAACGAGCTTTAAAAGGTAATGTAAACATCGCTTTTGGAACCGATTCTGGAGTAAGTAAACATGGAACTAATGCTAGAGAATTTGAGCTTATGGTTAACTATGGAATGGATAATGAAGAAGCGATAAAAACGGCCACCATAAATGCAGCAACCTTACTAGATATGTCTAGTGAAATTGGAACTATTGAAATAGGGAAAATTGCAGATATTATAGCTGTTGATGGTGACCCTCTTTTTGATATAAAAATTTTACAAAAGGTTCAATTTGTAATGAAAGAAGGTAACGTTTATAAAAATTAAAACAATTATATTCTATGTTTGAAAAAATAGGGGAATTATTCTCAAATCTATTTTTAAAGTTTATGCCAAATGCTTTTGTATTTGCAATATTACTTACATTAACTACTGCATTAGGATCATTTTTTTGGTTAGATGCTTCTATTTTAGAAATTATTAAATCTTGGTATAATGGTTTTTTTGATTTAATGGGATTTGCTATGCAAATTGTATTAATAATTATAACAGGTTTTAGCATCGCATTATCTCCATTGATTAAAAGAGGAATAGATTCACTTTCAAAATATATAAGGACACCTGCTCAAGTATATTTATTAGTGGTATTTATTGGAATGCTATTATCCTTAATAAGTTTTGGGTGGCTTATAATAACTTGTGTACTTGCCAGGGAATTAGCGATGAGAGTAAAAGAGGTTCATTATCCATATTTAATTGCTTGTGTATATTTTTCTTTCAATAGTTGGGTATTTGGCTTATCTAGTTCCATCCCTTTACTTCTAAATTCTGAAAAAAACTTTTTAATTGAAACAGGCGTACTCACTAGAGTAATTCCAACCTCACTTACCTTACAATCATCATTAAATTTAATAATGATCATTTTTATAGTAATTGGTGCTCCAATAGTTATGTGCATTTTACGTCCGAAGTCTTCAAAAAATAAAGAATTAAATGATTTGAAAATTCCAGGTGAAGAAATAGAAAACAGCACCATTAAGGAAGAGGCTTCTAAATTAAACCTACCCTTTAAAACGCTATCAGATACTCTAAATAATAGTATCATCCTTCAAATGATAATTGTAGCAATGGGACTTACCTATATCATTTTTCATTTTAGCACAAAGGGACTTGATTTAAACTTCAATATTATGATTTTCATTTTTATAATTATTGGAATGTTACTCCATAAAACACCTTCTCGCTATGTAATTTCAATGAAACGTTCCAGTAGTAATATTTCAGGTGTTTTATTTCAATACCCATTTTATGCAGGGATTATGGGCATTATGTTATACACTGGCTTAGGGGATAAATTAGGGCAGCTAATGGCGTCAGTTGCAACCTTAGAAACCTACCCTCTTTTCGCTTATTTAACCGGAGGTATTATAAATTTTGCTATTCCTTCTGCTGGAGGTGAATTTGCAGTTATTGGCCCCAGTTTAATTAATGCCGTTAGAGAATTAGGAGCTGGTTTACCAGAATCTGAAGTAACCGCTATGATATCTAGAGCTTCTTTGTCTGCTGCTTATGGTGAAAGTTTAAGTAATATGTTACAACCATTTTTTTTACTTATTATATTTCCTATAATGGGAAAAGGTGTAAAACTTCAAGCAAGAGATATCATGGGATATCTAGTATTGCCATTTATTATCTTTTTTATTATACAGTCCTTGTTAGTAGTTTATTGGCCTCTTTAATTTTTAAAAATATTAAATAATTTCAACCTTCTCTTTATTATGCAATGGAGATACATACATTTTTAAAACTCGATGGTAAATATCGTCATTTAGAGCTCTAGATAAATATTTTTTAAAATTTTTTACTTCTTTTTGTGTATAATGATGTCTATATTTATTTTCATTATACAGAAGATCGTGAACTATATAATTGGTTTTACGGAGCTGATAGTTTTTATAAACAATGCTATCGATTTCTTTTGCTACACTAATTACATCCCTTTTTGTGTTATTAACGAAATCGATTAAAAGCCTTCAATTATTTGCCTATCCATATCATTTTCTTTTATCTACAAATAAGATTGGTTTTCTATTTATCCCAGGAAAATTAAGCTTATTAACATCATTAATAGACAAAATCATGATAGTAGGTAAAACTCTCAATTTTGCTCTCATATGATCCTTTAATCGTTGCATTAAATCTTCTGAAGAAGCATTGGTTCCTAATTTAATAGTTATGTTATCCATACCCACCTCATTTTCATCTAATTCGATGATATAATTATGAATTTCTGAAAACTCATTGAGTAAATTATACATTGCAGGGGGATAAATAGTGGTTCCTTTATATTTAATCATATGCTTTTTACGACCAATCACTGGACCTAAACGCAAAGTATTTCTACCGCACTCACATTGTTGATAATGTGCTTTTACCATATCTCCAGTTTTAAAACGCAATAACGGAATGGTTTCTACTCCAAGTGTGGTAACAACAAGCTCTCCTTCTTCACCTTCCAATACAGGTTGGTTATGATCATCTAAAATCTCAACAATGATTAATTCTGGATGAAGATGACCTCCTTGCTGAAATTCACATTCTGAAAAAGCGGTGCTCATTTCAGTTGATGCATACGTAGAATACAATTCGATATCCCATTTTTCCTTAATTTTTAGAGATAACACATTATCTGAAAAATCTTGGTTTTTAAGAGGTTCTCCAATACAAATCACACCTTTAACCGAGCTTGAATTTACGGATATTTCATTGTTTTCTGCATATTCAATTAATTTTAACAAAAAAGAAGGTACAGCAATTAAATAACTTGGGTTAAATTTTAAGATCGAATCCCATTGCAATTCTGGTATTCCAGCTCCAACTCTTATAATTCCAGCACCTAATTTTCGGGCACCTAAAAAATAAGCCAGACCAGCTAAAAAACGCCTATCAATAGTTGTCATTAACTGTATGGTGTCATTTTTTGTGACTTTTGAGCAAGCAAAAGAAATCGCTTCGTTATAAGCTAACCTCTCTAAGTCCTTGTCTGAAAGTCCAAAAAACACAGGACTTCCCGTTGTTCCAGACGTTGTTACATAATCAATTATTTTTGAAGACTCCACACATATAAAATCATCATTATACGTCTGTAAGTCTTCTTTTGTAGTTACCGGAATTTTCTGCAAATCCTCCAAAGTTTGAATATCGGAAATTTGAATATTTTGACGGTTAAAAAGTCTTTGATAATAGGTAGAGTTATCTTTTAGATAAAGTAACAATTTTTTCAATTCGTCCTCTTGAAATTGTTTTATTTCTTGAGTGGATTTTAATTCTATTTCAGGAATCATTTAATTTCCTTTTAATATTTATTATTTAATATTTTCTTGATCAGGTACTGTAGTTACTTCTTTTTTTAAAGCCTCGTTAAAGTTTAATAATGCTGCTTTGTAATATTTTTCTGTAAGATAATAAACTTGTTAGTATAATCTAATAAATCTTCAAAAGAACACTCTGAATCCATCTGAATATTTACTAAGAATTTATCTGAAAAATTAGCAGATTTTAGCACTTTTTGAAGCTCTTTTGAATCTTCAGAAGAAGAAATTAATTTAGAAATATCTTCTTCAAAATAGATTTTAGAAACTAGGCATAGCTTCCCAAAAACGATCCTTAATAATACGATTATACTACCTAATTTTCTAGATGAAATATCGTTATATAATTTATATAAGTAGGAATCCAATTTTAATAGCGCGTTTTCTTATTATATAAAGATAACAAGAAATATGAAACTAGACCCACAACAATAGATGCAACAAATGCTAAAATAAAACTTCCGACTACATAGGACTTCAAGCTTTTAGAGAATTCAAAGTTTTGATCAAAATCTATAAATGAAAAATCAGTGGGTTCCCCTAAAACATAAGAACCTAAAATGATGCTAGTATAAACTATAAAAGGAATAAACGGTGGAAAGCTAACATTGGTAAAAGTGAACGAAATCACTTTATTTAATTTAAATAATACTGCTAAAGAAAACACTAATAAGGTTTGAAATCCCCAAAGCGGAGTTAAGCCTACAAAAACACCTAATGCCATTGCTTGAGCAGTCTTTAAAGGAGAATCATTACTCCCCAATATTTCTTCTTTTATAAATCGGCGAAGTCCTTTTGTTCTAAACTTCCTTATTAAATCTCGTGGTTTTATATAAAGTAATGCAACTAAAACCAACCAAGTATTTAATATACTTATTCTTACAAAATCTTTGAATGGCCTAAAATGAGTGACTCTTTCTTGCTCATCATACAATACGTTAACCGGAACGTTTTTTACGCCAATTCCTCTCCAAGCTGCTTTAACTATAATTTCAAATTCGAACTTAGTCGTATAAAGTTTAATTTTATTGATTTCCTTTAAAGGGTATAACCGAAAACCTGACTGCGTATCTGTTAATTTAATTCCGGTTTCTACTTTATACCAAAAATTTGAAAATTTATTACCAAAACTACTCCCACCAGGAACCGAATCTTGATTCATATTTCGAGTCCCTATAAGTAGTAAGTTTTTATCCGTTTCAAATTCTAGTTTATTAATAAATACAGAAATATCTTCGGGATAATGCTGTCCATCACTATCTATAGTTATGGCAAATTCATATTCTAATTCTTCAGCTTTCTTAAAGCCAATTCGCAATGCGTTTCCTTTCCCTTTATTTGTCGGTAAAGAGATTTGTGTTATATCTGTGTAGTTTTTTAGAATTTCAGGAGTAGCATCGGTAGCTCCATCATTGATAATTATTAAATTTTCTGTAATTTCTAAAACTCCATCAATCACTCTTTTTAAAGTGCGCTCATTATTATATGTGGGTATAATTACACATATTTTAAAAGATTTAATATTATGTTCAAGCGAACTTTTATCCAGCACTTTTAAATGTTTTTAATTGAAATGTTTTTTTTCTTCGTCTGAGAATGATTTAGATTGCATTATAAAACTTCTGACATATTTTTTTATATCATTCGATTTAATATTCTCAAATTGATCGTTGATTAATTGTTTGTCTTCCGTTTTATTTGCACGATATTTTAATAATTTTGGCGTGTTTTCTTGCACACCCAAACGGATACATCGCATTTCAACATTTGTAGGTTGTTCATTAATTGCAAAGTCTATTAAAGTCGCTCCCTCTTTAAAAAATGTCTTTTTTTCTTTTGCAACTTTAGAATGTTTAGCCATTAATGTTAAGACTGCTCCTTTATAAGCTACTAATAAATTATCATCCGTTTTCTTGACTTCATCTAGATCTTTATTTAATTGAAGTGTTACTTCTTTACTATTAAAAGCATTTTTATAATCTTCTCTAACTTTTTTTAAGCTTGGAGAAAATAATCCTATAAAAAGTATAAATATAAATAGACTAATTTTCATCTAGGAAACAATTTTATATTTTGCACTTAACTTTAAAGCTAATGTATCTTCAAAAAAAGTGGTGTTTTTTAATTTGATAATTCCATCTTCTTTCGTAAAGTCAATTTTTATTAATAAATCGGGATTAAGTTCAGGGTTAATTTTTGCCATAAACTTTATGTTAGTTGAAGTTTGAAGAAACAATTCTACTTTCAAAACCTCTTCTGTCAATTCCTTTATAACCTGTATCATACAAACACCAGGCATTATAGGGTTTCCTGGAAAATGCCCTTTAAAGATATCGTGTTTTGAGTTCAAGCTTATTTCCGCTTCAATTTCAGAATCATTATGCGTGATTTTGTTTACTTTATATAATCCTTCTATTAACATTTTAATCTTTTTTAAATAGTTCTAAAGCGATGTCTAATTTTATATTTTTATAAGTTAAGATAAAGTAAGTAAAATAAAACTGTGATTTTTACCTCTATACTGATTGTAAAGCAACACATTTTTATAAATTTCTTTTTTAACTGAATTCATTAAAAAATTAGTTGGTATTTTTTGATTTTTTAAAACATTACAAGCTATCCAAGTTCCAAAAGCTGAAGCGGTATTGTATTCACCTGAAAACTGCTTATAAGCAATTTGCGGAATGTCTTTTAATAAGTCATCTTGAAGATTTTTATAGTAATCATCAAAACTAATATCTCCATTTAAACCTAAAACAACGGCATCTATTTCAGGAATAGACAAATTGTTTTCTTTTAAAAATAATTCTATTTTTTGGGATACTTCACTTTTTTCAAGTTGATCAAAATGTGTGACATCTAATAATTTAGCATAGGTGTTTGTATTGTGCTTGTTTTCTAAAACAAAAAATTGTGCGCCTTCACTATGTATAGCACCCTTTGTATTTGTATTAAAAACTCCATTTTCAAAAGTTTCTTCTTCTTTAATTAAATCAATTAACTGGTAAAGTTTAGCGGTATGATTTCCAATTTCATCAACACCACCCACCAATATTTTAGATTCTCCTTCATCAATCATCATCATTGCATCAACCAATGAAGTTTCAAAAGAAGTAGCATCGTGAACATAAGTGACATTATAAGCCTTACAACCTAAACCAAGAGCAACCTGAGCTCCCACTGTATTATGAGTAGACTGAATAAAAGCTGTAGGAGTTAAAAATTGCTCATCATTATCTAGAATGTTTGTTAAAAATTTTTCAGAATCTCTTAAACAACCCATTCCAGAACCAGTAATAATAGCATCTGGAATTTCAACATTTGCTTCTTTAAGAGCAATAGATGAAGCGACAACTCCCATTTTAACAGCTATAGACATTCTTCGAACCATCGAAGGAATGATGTGTTTTTTATAATCAGGTTTTTTAACAGAAACTATATTTGTTGTTAGCTCCTCATAATTTTCAATATTCTTTTCAGTATCTGAAGATTCTTGTGAAGAAACACATCCAATTCCGTTGATATAATAATTTCTCATAATTATGCTTTTGAAAAAATTATAGTGGAACAATTCCCTCCAAAACCAAACGAATTTGAAAGCACATGGTTCAACTCCTTTTCTTTTAATTCAGTTTCTGGAATAATATTCGTTTCTGGAATTGGAGTAGAAAAATTTAAATTAGGGAATACTAAATTATTTTGCAGTGCCAACACTGAATAAACGGCTTCTATTGCTGCTGCTGCTGCTAAAGTATGTCCTGTAAAAGCTTTTGTTGAACTAATACTTGGAACATGCTCTCCAAATACCCTTCTAATTGCTGCACTTTCTGAAGCATCATTATTTTCTGTTGCTGTACCGTGAGCATTTATATAATCAATATTTTTAGGTAAAAGACCTGCTATCTTCAATGCTTTTTTCATTGCTAGGGTAGCACCTTCCCCATCTTTAGAAGAAGCAGTTTGATGAAAGGCATCATTTGCATTGGCATAACCCGAAACATAAGCCAACACTTTTTTATTGTCTTTTTTTACGCACTCCTCTGATTCTAAAACTAAATAAGCCCCAGCTTCTCCTAAATTTAAACCTGTCCTATTTGCATCAAATGGCATACAATCGTTTTCAGATAAAATCATTAGCGTTTTAAAACCATTTATGGTAAACTTAGACATGCAATCTGCACCACCAACAATAACTCTATCCAGCTTTCCAGCTTTAATCATTCTAGCACCCAACATAATCGAATTAGCTGCAGAAGAACATGCCGTACTAATGGTCGAAACAAATCCAGTAATACCAAGACTATTTGCGATTTTTGTAGATGAATCACCTGCTGAATGACTTTCAATAAACTTATGGTTTTCTCCATCATTCAACCAAGTATAAAAATATTTTTCGGTTAAATCCATACCTCCAACACTAGTTGCTGATATTAATCCTGTTCTACACGAATTAATATCAGTTATTCCAGCATTTTTAATTGCTTCTTTAGCAGCGATTTCTCCAACTAATGCGGTTCTGGAGTAATTATGTGTGTCAGGTAAATTTAAAAAAGCAGCCAAATCAATATTAGAAGTTTTTATTTCTCCAACTTTAATATGATCTTTATGATTGGTTGTAATATTCTCAATTCTTGAAATCCCAGGAATCTTACTCTTGAGTGACTGAAAGTTTTCTTCTAATGTATTACCAATAGAAGATATGATTCCCATTCCGGTTATTGCAACTCCTTTATTCATCTAATTAAATCATCTAGTTGGTTCTATGTTCTGCGATGTAATTTGCCATTACTTCAACAGATTCAAATATTTTTTTTCCTTCTTTTGGATCAGATAATCTAATGCCATAATTTTTATCCAACATCACGATAAGCTCTAAAGCATCTATAGAATCTAGACATAAGCCTTCTCCGAAAAGAGGATCATTGTCTTTTATTTCTTCTACGCTAACATCTTCTAAGTTTAATAGTTCAATGATGCTTTTCTTTAATTCTAATTTTAAATCTTCCATTTTAATTATTGTATAATTGATTTAAGTTTTCCTCAGTATGCTCTATGGTTCCTGTTTCAGAGATCAAATATAAAAAAGCTTCACAAGAATCTTCGTCTATATTTACCCAACCTCCTAAAACAGCTTCACTTTTATTATTCTGAATGAGAATATTCTCATAGTTATGATGAAAATTAGCATTATATTTTTCAAATACAAAAAATCCATTTTCACTTTTTAATTGATGTCGAATACTTATTTCTCCAATCCCAATATTTGGTAATGTATAAACAAAAACAGCGGGGCTTGGAAAATAATTTTCTTTATCATTTATAGAGTCTTGATGCTTTCTATCAGTATCTAAACTAGAAGCATTATTTGAAAGTATGATACCTATATTTTCGTTTTTGGTAGTTATATTTTTTAAAATTATTTCTGCAGATAAAAAAGCAAGTTTACTTAAATTATCCATTTTAAAAAACTTCGAATATTTTGGATCTAAAAACTGATAAACACTTTTTAAAAATGATTTAATATCTTCTGAGTTTTCTTCAAAAATTAGGTCCCCATTAAATGAAACTTTGTTGCTTTTTAAACAACAATAGTTGTGTATGTATAATTTCTTAATCATTCTTATTGAAAATTTAAAATTATGGTAACTATTCGTCCATTTCCTGAAATCAGTCTATTAATCATGAATTTTTCTCAAAATTACGGCTGTATTACAACCTCCAAATCCTGAGGCTGTTTTTAAAAATATATTTAATTCCTTTTTCTCGGTTTTCTTAATTACATTAATATTCTCAGAAACTCCTAATTCATCAAAGCCTAAAGAACTTATTAATGTGTTATTTTCAAGAGATTTTATCCCAATAATTGTTTCTAATAAGCCTGAAGATGCAAGTGTATGACCGTAATATCCTTTCAGACTATTAATTGGAGTTTCTAACATTTTTAAACGACCAAAGGCAACCGCCTCCATCTCATCATTATAATTAGTCGCTGTACCATGAGCTGAAATATAATCGATTTCATTAGTATCAATTTTAGCTTCATTCAATGCAGATTCTATACTCATTACTAATCCCTCTCCTGTTCTAGATGGCCCAGAAATATGGTTAGCATCATTACATGAACCTGTTCCTAAAACCTGTATTGCATTTTTCTTCTTTTTTGAAGTTACCAAAACAGAAGCTACAGCTTCACCTATAGTAATCCCAGTTCTATTTTTTGAAAACGGCTTACAAGGTTCATTACTTATTGCTTGAAATGAAGCAAAACCTGAAAGGATAAATTCTGAAACCAAATCACCACTTACAATAATTACCTCATCATATACACCATCATTTATAAATCGTTGTGCAACTGCAACTGCCAAAATACCTGAAACACAAGCATTAGAAAGAACAATAGTTTCATTTTTGAAATGAAAAAAATCGCTAATCTGATTTCCTAATTCATATAAATAACTTCGTTTAGGGGCAATATAAAATTTTGAAGAAGGTGAAAGTGTATCAATGTTACCCTTTGTAGTTGCCAGTATTAATCCTGTTCTTTTAGTAATTTTATAGTTAGAAGATGATAATATTGAATTAATAGAAAGTATCATCATCTTCTCAAGGGTGGTATATAATTCTATATCACCAATCTTTTGAAATTCTGAATTTACTTTTTCTTGATCAACTTTCGAACTATAATAAGAATCTATATTTTCTCCTTGGTACTTTTTAATCCCGGATTTCTCCTTAACTAATTGATCAAAGTTTGCTTCACTAGTAAAACCTAATGATGAAATTATATTATGATTAGTTATATACGCTTCTCTCATTTTTCTATTTCAACAATCCCACTTTTCTTTTCCATTCTTCAAAAAACGGAGGAAGGTGTAAAAATAAATCATCATCATTACCTAGAAACACCTGTGTTGTTTGCCCTGTACAAACTACTTCTTTAGCCTCGTTGTATATTTCATATCTAAAAACCATTTTTGCAGCAGGTGTATCTATAAAAATTGTTTTTACAGTAGCAACTTCACCAAAACGTAGAGGATACTTATGTTCGCTGCTTGATTTAACTATTGGTGAAGTAAAACCATTTTCTTTTTGATCCAAATAGGAAATACCATGATGTCTTCCAAACGCCTCTCTTCCATCTTCAAAATACTGAATGTAATTTCCATGCCAAACAATACCCATAGGATCTGTTTCTACAAATCGTACTCTAATTTGACTTGTAAAACTTATTTCGGTCGTATTAGACTGCATTCTTTTTGTTATTATAAATTATAGAAATTATAGTAGTAGCAAG
>CEWR01146431.1_pt1 | contig 11668 bp, 9 predicted proteins | sample 356321 | NCBI WGS metagenome assembly CEWR01 (sample SAMEA2621551, study PRJEB7988) | marine metagenome | biome: marine biome (ENVO:00000447); feature: mesopelagic zone (ENVO:00000213); material: "saline water (ENVO:00002010), including plankton (ENVO:xxxxxxxx)" | depth 790 m
AAAAACAGGTCTCTGTGTCCTTCGTGTCTCGGTGGTGAATCCAAAAGCAAAAGCGCAGTTTATGCCCGTGTGTAGTGCATGCAATGCAAGTCCACGGCCTGATTGTCCCACAACGAGGCCACGCGGGGCTTCGCGCCCTTCGCGGCCGAAAAAAAGCATGAGCCACGGATTGTACGGATAAAAGAGGAACCACCCACGCCCTTCCGTGAAAACCCGTGGCAAAAACCCTTGCCCTGCCCTGCGGAGAGTGGTAGAGTCGGCAAACCATCTTTCCCGCTCCCATCCACGGAGGCACATGCGCAGACATTCTCCACTCCACCACACGACTTGGCTGGTTCCACTGGCCCTACTGGCCCTTTTCCTCTTTCTCTTCACACCACCGCTCTGCGCCGCCGAGCGCGGGGTCAAGCGTGCTGAGACTTCCGACACTGCAAACCGCCACGCACTGGTGATCGGCATGGAGTTTGACAAGAAAAAGCCCAATCTGTGCGGTTTTGAATGCGAAACCGGATGAATCCTGCCAGCACATGCGAGAGCAAGCGAACTGCGGTTCAACTTGGGAGGAAACCATGAAATCCACGGATGCCCTCCGCATCGCCTCTGACGTGGGTGGCACCTTCACCGACTCACTGGCCTACGATGAGGAACGCGGTATTTTTCAAGTCAGCAAGGTGCCCACCACACCGGAAGATCTCGCGGTGGGCACGGTGCAGGGCATGTGTGACGTATTGGCCGCGTTAGGGAAATCCGGGCGCGAAGTGAGTTACGTTGGCCACGGCATGACCACCGCAACCAACGCGGTCATTCAGCGCAAGGGGGCCAAAACCGCCTTTGTGGGCAATCAGGGGTTTCGTGATCTGCTGGAGATTGGCCGACAAGAACGCCCCAAGCTCTACGATTACCGTGTTTCCCGCACCCCGCCGCTGGCCCGGCGTGCTGACCGCTACACAGTCAGGGGTCGATTGGACTACACTGGCACAGAATTGGAGCCGCTGGACCTTGCGGAAATTGAGGCCGTGGCCGAAAAAATCCGCGATAGCGGAGCCGAAGCGGTTGCCGTTTGTCTGCTGCATTCCTACGCCAACCCCGTCCATGAGCAAACCGTGCGCTCCGTTTTGGAAGCCCACCTGCCCGGCGTGTTCGTTTGCATTTCCACTGACATCATCCGCGAATTCCGGGAATACGAACGCGCCAGCACGGTGGTCTTGAACGCGTACCTGATTCCGATCATGGATCGCTACCTTGCCTCGCTGGAAACCAAATTGGCGGATACGCGCTCCGGACTCGGCCTGTCACCGCAAACTCCGGTAATGGTCATGGAAGCCTCCGGAGGTTTGATGACCTTGGGGTCAGCCCGCAAAAAACCCGTCCACACAATCCTGTCCGGACCCGCCGGGGGGGTGGTCGCCAGCGCTGAAATCGCGGCCCGCTGCAAACTTGCGAACATCATCACGATGGACATGGGCGGAACCAGCACGGACATTAGCCTAATCGTGGATTCGACTCCACAGATCACGAGCCAAGCCTCGCTGGAGGGCTTGCCAGTGCGCATTCCGGTGATTGACATCAACGCCATCGGGGCCGGAGGCGGGTCCATCGCCGACATTGACGAAGGGGGAGCATTGAAAGTGGGGCCGCAAAGTGCGGAGGCCCAACCCGGCCCGGCGTGTTATCGTCGGGGGGGAACGCTGCCAACCGTGACCGACGCCAACCTGATGCTGGGTCGCTTGGGCACCACCACGGCCTTGGGCGGGGAGTTGACACTTGATGCCGAAGCCGCTCAACAAGCGATCCTCGAACACATTGCCGACCCTCTGGGGATGAACGTGGTCAGTGCCGCAGAGGGCATCATCCGAGTAGCCAACGCCAACATGGAACGCGGGGTCCGGGTGGTTTCGGTGGAACGGGGACACGATCCCCGCGAGTTTGCGTTGGTTTCTTTCGGAGGCGCGGGTTCTCTGCATAGCTGCGCGGTTGCCGCCAGCCTCGGTGTCCCCACCGTGTTGATCCCCCCGGCTCCGGGCATTCTGTGCGCGATGGGTATGTTGATGTCGGACCTGCGGCACGATCTGGTGGAAACCCAAGTTCGACCGCTGGTGGACGTTTGTCCGGAGGACTTGCAGCAACGCTTTGCTCCGCTGCTGGAGAAAGGCGTCCAACTGCTGGCCGAGGACGGTGTGACTCCGGAAGCCCGCAACCTGACCACGATCCTCGACATGCGCTACATCGGACAAAGTTATGAATTGATGATTCCCTGCAACCTGCACAACTGCGCAAGTGCAGCTTGGCTGGAGCAACAGTTTCACAACACCCACTACAAAAAATTCGGCCATGCGGATGACTCGGCTCCGCTTGAAATTGTCAACCTGCGGGTGCTGGCCATTGGTCGACGGCCTCCGTTCTCCCTCCCTAAATTAGCTGAGGGGGACTCCGTTCCTCCTGCACAGGCGCAATCCGGTCGGCGTCAGGTGTATTGTGGGCCAAGCAACTCCGCTGAACCCGGAGGCTGGCACGATGCTCCGGTGTGGGGGCGGGAATTTCTGTTGGCTGGGAACCACATCAGCGGTCCTGCGGTGATCGAGGAGTTGTCCTCCACCGCCTTGTTGCATCCCGGAGATTACGCCACCGTTGATGCGTATGGCAACCTGCTGGTCTCTGTTGGCCAAGGAGATTCCCATGCCTGACACTCCGCAAATTTCTGAGATTGACGCCATCACGTTGGAGGTTTTGCGCAATGGCTTGCAGTCCATCGCCGAGGAAATGGGCGCGGTGTTGAAAAACACCTCGTTCTCTCCCAACATCAAAGAGCGCATGGACGCCTCCTGCGCAATCTTCGACGCCCAAGGGGAACTGGTCGCGCAAGCCGAGCATGTGCCCGTTCACTTAGGGTCCATGCTGGTGGCCTTGCGGCAAATCCTGCAAGCAACGACTCCGCTGGAGGACGGTGATGTGGTCTTGGTCAACGATCCTTTCATCGGCGGAGCGCACCTTCCGGACATCACGCTGCTTGGTGGGGTGTTCCACGAGGGCGAGTTGATCGGCTATGTTTCCACCCGGGCGCATCACTCTGACGTGGGCGGCATGGAACCCGGCTCCATGCCCGGACGTTCCACCGAGGTGTATCAGGAAGGCTTGGTGATTCCGCCTGTGCGACTGTACCGCAAAGGGGAACGTCAAGAGGACGTGATGGCCTTGGTGTTGGCCAACGTGCGCACCCCGTATGAACGTTCCGGCGACCTCAACGCCCAACTCGCTGCTCTGCGCACCGGACAGAAACGTTTACAGGAGCTTGCCAAAAAGCGAAGTTCCGCACAATTGAAGGCGGGGTTGACCGCCTTGCTGGATTACGCCGAACGCCGCATCCGCAAACGCATCGCCGAACTTCCCGATGGCTGCTATGTTGCCGAGGATGCCTTGGACAACGATGGCGTGACCCTCGATCCCGTTCCGGTCAAGGTCGCCATCACCATCGCAGGAGAAACCCTCTCAATCGACTTTGCGGGGAGTGGAGGAGCGCTGAAGGGCAACATCAACGCCGTTGCTCCAATGACGTATTCGGCCACCTTTTACGCCATCAAGATTTTCACCGATCCGGAAATTCCTGTGAACGGCGGCACCTTCCGCCCCATCGAAATCTGCATTCCGGAAAACTGTTTTTTGAACGCCCAGCGACCTGCTGCTGTTTGTGCGGGCAACACTGAAACGACGCATCGGGTCTGCGACACGGTGTTAAAGGCGGCGGCACAGTTTGCACCGGACAAGGTTCATGCCGCAAGTCAGGGTACCATGAACCTGATTGGTGTCGGTGGGATCGATCCCCGTAATGGCCGACCCTACACCTACATCGAAACCATTGCCGGAGGTGAGGGAGGCAAGCCTTGGGGTGACGGCACCGATGGTGTGCAGTGTAACATGACCAACACCATGAACACCCCTGTGGAGGCGCTGGAGATCAGCTACCCTTTGCGGGTGGAGTGTTACGAGTTCCGCAATGGAAGCGGGGGCGCGGGAAAACACCGGGGCGGTTTGGGCGTGACACGTTCGGTCCGGGCCATCGGCCATGAGGCGCGGGTTTCACTTTCAGCGGAGCGTCGCATCATTCCTCCGTATGGTTTGTGCGGGGGCAAATCCAGTCAAGTGGGCGCCCATTTTCTGGTGGATGCAGGGAAGCAGACTACGGAACTGCCCGGAAAAATCACCTTCAGCCTTGCTCCGGATCACATGGTGGTCGTCCAAACCCCCGGTGGTGGTGGCTGGGGCAATCCGGAAGACCGCCCTCCCGATGCCATCGCAGCAGATTGGCTTGACGAGAAGATGTAACCGCTTCTGCCAATCCTACAGCGCACCTAAAAAACAGTTGCCTCTTCACAAGCAAAGGGATACAACTACCATTTCTACGGTGTGCCTTCATCCGGATTGACGGCGCAGTTCATTCCACCCACTTATGCTTAGGCATGGAAAGGACGATTATGAGCAAGCTCAAGAACTTCGGTTTCAAACTCATCGCGGTCTTCACACTGGTGTTAATCGGCGTCGGAAACCTTGCATTTGCAGGCAAGAGCAATAACACACTTACTTGGACTACGGACCGGGATCTCGATGTCGCCCTGCCGTATTACAACAACACCCGTGAAGTCGTGGTCATGTCGTACATGGGCTGGGACACGCTCTTGTTCCGCAACCCCAAGACCTTTGAGTATGAGCCGCTGCTGGCAACCTCCTACAAGTGGGTGGACACGGTCACGCTGGAGTTTGACCTCCGGAATGATGTTACCTTCCACAACGGCAAGAAATTTAGCGCCGACGATGTGGTTTACACCTTCAACCATGTTGCGTCGGAGGAAAGTGGTGTCCTCACCAGACGCAATGTCAACTGGATCAAGAACGCCGAGAGGTTGGGTGACTACAAGGTTCGCATCAATTTGCTCAAGCCCTTTCCTGCGGCGCTGGAATACTTGGCAGGACCAACCCCAATTTTCCCCGTTGGATTCTGGGAGAAGGCTCCAATTGCCGGAAGCAAAAAAGACTTTGGTGCCGTCAATCCAGTCAACAGTGGAACGGGTCCTTACAAAATCACCAAAGTGGTGCCCGGAGAATCCGTCCATTTTGAACTGAACAAGAACTATTTCAAGGGCGCCAAGGGTAAATCCTCGATTGGCAAGATCGTTTTCCGAATCATCAGCGATCCGGAAGCCCAGATCGCCGAACTCATCACCGGCGGGGTTGATTGGATTTGGGATGTCTCCAAGGACAAAGCAGAGCAACTGGAAAGCATGGGCCCAATCACGGTCGTGAACGCACCGACGATGCGCATCAGTTACATCCAGTTCAACTCCTCAGGAAAAGGTGGCAACAAAACACCCTTCATGGATTACAAAGTCCGGAAGGCCGTTGCTCATGCCATCAACCGGGAGGCTATCGCCAAGCATCTCGTGGGAGGCGCGTCTGCGGTCATCCACTCTGCGTGCTATCCATCACAGTTCGGCTGCACCCAAGACGTTCCTCAGTACAGTTACGATCCGGGACTGGCGAAAAAGCTACTGGCCGAAGCAGGTTATCCCAATGGCTTTGAAACGGACATCTACGCTTATCGGCAGCGGGAGTTCACCGAAGCAGTGATTGGCGATCTCAAGAAAATCGACATTCAGGCCAATCTCAAGTACATGCAGTACAAGGCGCTGCGCGGTTTGGTGTGGGAGTCGAAAACTCCTTTCCACCAGATGACTTGGGGTTCGTATTCGGTCAATGATGTCTCTGCGATCACAAGCCATTTCTTCAAGAACACGCGGGATGACTACGCGATGGACCCGCAGTTGAAAGCCTGGCTGGAAACGGCGGACACCTCGACGGATCCGCAAGTCCGCATAGACAACTACAAGAAAGCTCTCACCCGGATTTCGGGGAGCCTGTACTGGTTGCCGATGTTCACCTACGCCAAGTATTATGCGTTCAACAAGGACTTGGACTTCACTCCAACTCCGGATGAGATTCCGCAGTTCTACGCGGCTAGGTGGAAGTAACCGCACGCTGATTTGGTTGATCCGGGCTTCCCGGATCAACCTTGTCAGAGGATTTTGACTCTTGTTTGCCTACGCCCTCAAGCGTCTCGGCGTCGCGCTGCTTGTGGCCATCACAGTTTCGGTGGTGGTCTTCACGCTGCTCCGGCTTTCCGGAGACCCTGCCGTTGCGATGGCTGGGGAGGCAGCCACTGAGGAGGACATCGAGTATGTGCGGGTACACTACGGGTTTGACCGTCCTGTCACGGTGCAATACCTTGATTGGGCACGACGGGCGATTCAGGGGGATTTTGGCCGCTCGCACTACCTGAAGACGGAGGTTTCAAACATCATTCTGGAGCGCTTGCCGGTCACCATGACCTTGGGGGGGCTGGCGCTTAGTTTTGCCCTGCTGCTAGCAGTTCCGCTCGGAGTGCTTGCCGCCGTGCGTCCCAACACAATACTCGACCGCTTTGCGCTTTCCTTAGCAGTAGTCGGACAGGCGCTGCCCAGTTTCTTTTTCGCGCTGCTGCTGATTCTGTTCTTCGGGGTGAAGTGGCGGCTCCTGCCGATTTCCGGAAGCGATTCTTGGAAGAATTTCATTATGCCTGCGGTCGCCCTCGGCTACTACGCGACTCCGGCCATCATGCGTCTCACCCGGGCCGGAATGCTCGATGTGCTTTCCTCAGATTACATCCGCACCGCACGCGCCAAGGGTTTACGACCTCCAGTGGTGCTCTTCAAGCACGCCCTCCGCAACGCCATCATTCCAGTGGTGTCGCTCTCCGCTGTGCAGTTGGGGTTCATGCTGGGTGGGTCCATTGTCATTGAAAGCATCTTTTCCTTGAACGGACTGGGCAGGCTCGCGTGGCAGTCCATTCAGCGTTCGGACTTTGAGATGATGCAAGCCATCGTGTTGGTGGTCGCCTGCATCTACATCGCACTCACCTACTTTGCCGATCTGCTGAACGCCTACCTAGACCCTCGAATCCGTGTAAGTTGATGACATCGCAACGATAACCCCACAACCATGCCCACCACCAACACCCCCTTCAGTCTTGCGGACGAACAACTGCTGGAGCCTTCTCCTGCACAACTCCTGCGACGGCGCATGTTTGGTCACTTGGGAATCACCATCGGCGGTGGCATCTTTGCTATCATCGTGTTGATGGCGATTTGCGCCCCGCTGATTGCTCCGCACGATCCGTATGACCAAGATCTCTCCCGCAGGTTGATCAGTCCAATCTGGCATGACGATGGGACTTGGGTTCATCCTTTCGGGACCGATAATTTAGGACGCGATTACTTGTCCCGGGTCATCTACGGTGCCCGGATCTCGCTGTTCATTGGTATTGCCGCCATGTTCATTTCCGCCCTGATCGGCACCACGTTAGGAGTCGCGGCCGGGTATTTTGGTGGAAAAACGGACATGGCGATCACGTTCATGATCACGACCCGACTGAGCATGCCGGTCATCTTGGTGGCGCTTGCCGTGGTCGCCTTGATTGGCAGTTCGCTGGAAATCGTCATTTTCGTGCTGGGTTTTCTGATCTGGGACCGCTTCGCCGTGGTGATGCGCAGTTCCACACAACAGGTTCGAGATCTTGATTATATCACCGCCGCAAAAGCTGCGGGCTGTTCCCCGTTACGCATCATCCTCACGGAAATCATGCCAAACGTGGCAAACAACCTCATTGTGATCGCCACCATCGAAATCGCGCACGCCGTCATCTTGGAAGCTGCGCTATCGTTCCTTGGTCTTGGCGTCCAGCCCCCCCTGCCCTCGTGGGGTCTGATGATTTCCGAAGGCAAGGGGTTCATGTTCTTTGAACCGTGGATCATCAGCATTCCAGGAATTGCGCTCTTCACCCTGATTCTTTGCGTGAACCTGCTCGGCGACGGCATCCGAGACGTGACCGCTCCAGAGAACCGCAATTGAAGCCAATCCTCCAAGTTCGTGACCTTTCGGTCGAAATCCCGCTCGCCGCAGGGATGCTGAAACCAGTCCGGGAGGTGAGTTTCCACGTTCAACCGGGAGAGACGCTTGCCATTGTTGGGGAATCCGGATGCGGAAAATCGCTCACATCACTGGCACTGATGGGCTTGCTGCCCAAGGCGGCAAGTTGTACCGCTCTGGAACTGCGTTTTGCAGGACAGCCGCTGCTCGGGCTTTCGGAACGGGCACTGTCTGACCTGCGGGGCAATCGCATGGCGATGATTTTTCAAGACCCGATGACCTCGCTCAATCCGGGATTCACCATCGGCAATCAACTGATGGAGGTGTATCTGCGGCATCGCCAGTCCTCAAGGCGAGAAGCACAGGAGCGCGCTGTGTTTCTGCTGGAGAAGGTTGGAATCAGCGCCGCCGCAAGCCGCCTTGGCCAGTATCCCCATCAACTGTCCGGAGGGCTACGGCAGCGTGTGATGCTGGCGATGGGCTTGATGTGCGAACCTGAACTGATCATTGCCGATGAACCCACCACTGCTTTGGATGTCACCATCCAGGCTCAGATTCTTTTATTGCTGGCAGAGTTGCAGAAGGAATTCCAGATGGCCCTCATCCTCATCACCCATGACCTCGGAGTGGTTGCACGGGTTGCAGATCGGGTCGCGGTGATGTATGCGGGTCAGATTGTGGAAACAGGGACTGTGGCGGAGGTGTTCTCCAACGCCCTACACCCCTACACCCAAGGCTTGCTGGAGTGCATTCCAATTCCAGGAAAAACGCCACCGGGCACGCACTTGGGTTCAATACCGGGAATTGTGCCGAACCTGCTAGGAAATTTGCAGGGGTGCTTGTTCCGGGATCGTTGCCGATACGCACATCAGGATTGCGCCTCGTCTCCCATGATCGCAGTTCAGGAACTGCATGCTGGACGCAACTACCGCTGCCTACTTCCAGAAGATCTTAGTGCCCGGAAATCTCAGCATGCCTCTAACACTTCAGAAAGGGCATGAATCCTCCGATTCTTCAGACTAGTAATGTCGTCAAGACTTTCAGCGTCAGCCGCGGATTTTTCAAGGGTAAGCAAGCCCTGCATGCGGTGAACGGGCTCTCTCTCTCAGTTGCAGCAGGCAGTGTGCTGGGTTTGGTCGGCGAATCAGGTTGCGGGAAAAGCACACTGGCCCGCATACTTCTGGGGCTCGAAACGCCAAGCAGTGGCGATGTTTTGCTGAAGGGCAAGCCCGTCTCCGGGTTTGACCAAAAGGAACTGGCCAAGCAGGTGCAGCCAATCTTTCAGGATCCCTTCTCGTCACTGAATCCTCGCAAAACGATCAGTGCCATCATCTCGCTGCCACTCCGGGTTCATGGCATTGGAACCAAGCACAAGTGGCGAGTTCAGGTTGAGGAAATGATGGAACTGGTGGGACTCCCACGCCGCTTGGCCATGAGCTACCCCAGCCAGCTTTCTGGAGGGCAACGGCAGCGCGTGGCCATCGCCCGTGCGCTGATCATACGTCCGGATGTGGTGATTTGTGATGAACCGACCTCGGCGTTGGATGTCTCGGTGCAGGCGCAGATTCTCAACCTCCTGCTCGATCTGCGTTCGGAATTGGGATTGACCTACATCATCATCAGTCACAATTTGGCGGTGGTTGAGCACATCGCCACGCAGGTCGCCGTCATGTACTTGGGGCGTATTGTTGAAGAGGCGGATACACAAACCCTCTTCAATAACCCCAACCATCCCTACACACAGGCGCTGCTTCAGTCCGTGCTGACTCCAGAACCCCACTTGGGCATCCCGGACACGCACTTGGGAATCACCTTTCCCAATCCGCTGGAACCTCCGTCCGGTTGCGCGTTCCATCCCCGCTGCGCGTCCAGAATGCCGATCTGCGCCGAGCAATTGCCCCCCCCAACGAGTGTGGGTACTGGCCGCGTGAGGTGCCACTTGTTCAACGAAACAACCAGCAGTTCTGGTAACGCAGTTCTACCACATCACTGATTCACAAGAGGAGGTTAGCATGGCACAAGGAATGGTGGTCGCACCACAGCCGGAAGCGGTTGAGGCCGGTGCGATTGTATTACGCGAAGGCGGCAACGCGATTGATGCGGGCATTGCCTGCGCGCTCGTGCAAGGCGTGGTCGATCCGCAAATGACCGGCATCGCAGGATTCGGTAGCCTGCAAGCCTATTTGCCGGGAGAAAACGTGCATGAGTGCATCGATTTTCACGGCAAATCCCCTGCGGCAGTACGGCCTGCAATGTGGCAGGATCGCATTGAAGGCGAAGCCAGCGACGGCTTTGGTTTCATCCTCAAGGATCACGTTAACGATGTGGGCTACCAGTCCATCACAGTTCCGGGCAGTTTGAAGGCCTATTCCGAAGCCCATGCCAACTGGGGACGGCTGTCGTGGGCGGACGTGATGGCTCCGGCAATTCGACAAGCCGAGCGGGGAGTGACCATCCGCCCACACATGTACAACTGGTGGACGACAAACGATGGCTCCGGACGAGTGCTTCCCGCCGAACGGCTCCGATGCACTCAGTCAGGACAGCGGATTTATTTCCACTCCGATGGTAGTTTGAAGCGGGTCGGAGATCATCTCGACAATCCGGAGATGGCAGAAACCCTGCGACGTTTGGCAAAGGTTGGCGCTGAGGATTTTTACACCGGGGACATTGCCGCACAAATTGTCGCGGACATGCAGGCCAACGGTGGTTTGCTTTCTGCCGATGATCTTGCCAATTATCGCACCACGTCCAACAAACCACTGTGGGGTGATTACCAGGGTCACCAGTTGGCAACCAATCAACCTCCCGGCGGTGGACTCATGCTCATCGAAATGCTCAACGTGCTGGAGCAGTTCGACTTGCCTGCTTTGGGACACAATTCGGTCGAGTACATCCGGGTGGTCAGTGAGGCGATGAAGCGGGCGACCATTGACAAGGACACCCACGTTGGCGACCCCGCCTTTGTCGAGATCCCCCTAAACCGCCTCACTTCAAAAACCTACGCAGCAGAACTGGCAGCAGCGATCAAACGTGGCGAAAAAGCAGTTGTGAAGCGCATCGACCGTACTCCGGAATCCAAGGACACCACCCATGTTAGCGTGGTCGATAGCAACGGCAACGCCTTCTCGATGACCCACTCGCTGGGGATGCCTTCCGGTGTGATCACCGAGGGTTTGGGTTTCATGTACAACGGCTGCATGGGGGTGTTTGACCCCCGGCCCGGACGTGCCGGAAGTCTTGCGCCCGGTAAGAGTCGCTTTACCTCGCTCTGCCCGTCTATGCTGTTCAAAGACGGAGAGTTGCATATGGTGATCGGCGCCCCCGGAGGCACGCACATTGCGATGGGGGTGCTGCAAGCCCTGCTGAATGTCATTGATTTCAAGATGTCGATGCAGGAGGCCGTGACCGCTCCAAGGTTTTCTGGAAACAGTCCACTGATTGATGTCGTCAATCGCATACCCCGTTTCGTAACCGATGAACTCGAAGCGCAGGGCTACAGCGTCCGCCGCTGGGCGCAATCCTACGCCTTTGCATGGATTCACGGAATTCGGATCGACGAGGGCAACTTAACCGGGGGAGCCGATCCTGCCGCCGATGGCATGTCGCTGGCGGTGTAATCAGAAACAGAGGAAGAAACCATGAAGTTAATCGACGCAATCGCCGAAAACCACGGGGAGTTGACCGAGTGGCGGCAGGACATTCACGCCCATCC
>CEWR01003647.1_pt1 | contig 11666 bp, 7 predicted proteins | sample 356321 | NCBI WGS metagenome assembly CEWR01 (sample SAMEA2621551, study PRJEB7988) | marine metagenome | biome: marine biome (ENVO:00000447); feature: mesopelagic zone (ENVO:00000213); material: "saline water (ENVO:00002010), including plankton (ENVO:xxxxxxxx)" | depth 790 m
GTGCTACTTGGCATTCTATGGGCCGCAGAGGTCGTGGGTGGCGACGAACCATCTGACATCTTCCAGTTCGTCGACCCGATTAGGCAAGTAGGCGTCATCGTGTTACTCGCGTGGTTTGCGACGCGCATCGTGAGCAACATTCAAAACAGCATGCAAGATGGCCGATACAAGGACCACCCGTGGGATACCTCCATCGCAAACGGCATTGGCAGATTACTTAGAGTTTCCATCATCATCGCAACCGCCCTCGTCGTACTGCAAACCTTGGGGATCAGCGTCAGCGGCGTGTTGGCATTTGGCGGCATTGGGGGACTGGCTATCGGCTTCGCAGCACAGGACCTCCTCGCCAATTACTTTGGTTTCTTAATGATCCTCTTTAAACAGCCATTCAAGGAGGGTGACTGGATTCGTTCCCCTGATCGGGAAATTGAGGGTACCGTTGAAGAAATCATGGTCCTCACTACAAGAATTAGAACCTTCGATAAACGTCCGCTGCACATCCCAAATTCCGTTTTCACTAATCTAATCGTGGAAAACCCTAGCCAAATGGATAACCGGCGGATCAAGGAGACAATCGGCGTACGTTACGACGACATCAACGTATTACCAGGCATCCTTGAGGATATCCGTCATCTGCTCCGTAATCACGACGCCATCGACACGGACCAAACATTGATGGTGAATCTACTCTCCTTCGGTTCCTCGTCGGTTGATTTTTGGATCTACACGTTCACTAAAACAAAGGGATGGACTGAATTTCACGAAATTAAAGAATCCATCCTCTTCGAGATCGCAAATATCATCGAGCGGCATGGGGCCGAAATCGCGTTCCCAACACAAACACTTCACGTCGAGGCATCCGAGTCGAACTTAGAACCGCGAGAACAACAGAGTTTGTCGTGACGACAATACCCGAGGAATACGAACTCTTGTTCGACGCAGCCACGGTTGAACACGCCGTCGACCAAATCGCCGTTCGAGTCGCCCTGGAGCTTGCAGATGCGCTACCTATTTTCGTCTGCATCATGAAAGGCGGTCTCCCGTTCATGTGGGATCTAACAAAAAGGTTGAATTTTCCACTGGCAATGGATTTCTTGTACGCGACACGATACGGCGGGATGGAGGGCGGAGAAGTTCGGATTCATACGTGGCCTCGATCAAATTTACGAGATCGTAACGTCGTGGTTGTCGACGACGTGATCGATCATGGGGTAACGATGCAAACTGTCGTCAATGAGTTTGAGGGAACTGCCGCTGCAGTATGGACAGCGGTTTTGGTTGACAAGTCCGAACGGTCCGTTAGCACTGATTGTCGGACGCTTGAACCAGACTTCGTCGCTCTAACAGCACCAACTCGGTTTCTGATCGGGCGGGGGATGGATTTAGACGGTTTATATCGAAACCTTCCCGGAATTTACGCGCGCGTCGTTTGATCGAATCCGTCAAGCCGATCCATGAAACAAAGCGATCATAACGAGATACCCTTTTTAATCGGCGTTCTTGGTGGAACAATTACCACCGAGGATACCGATCGCATTAAAACCGCAGATTCGCCGCCAACTCCCTTTGGCGAGCCCTCGGCAGCGCTGCAGAACTTAGACATTGGGCAGGCTAACGTGGCCTTCATGGCCCGGCACGGACTTCCGCATGCCATTGCGCCCCATGACATCAATTACCGCGCAAATCTTTGGACATTATACGAAGCCTCGGTTTCGGCCATCGTCGGGATGTATGCCGTTGGTGCTATCGGAAACGATCTCGCGATTGGCGACATCGTGATACCAGATCAGATCATCGACTATACCTGGGGGCGAGAAGGTTCCTTCAATGCGAAGTTGGGCCTAAAGCACTTCGACTTCAGCGAACCTTTTAACCCCGTCGTTCGGCAGCACCTTTTATCCTCAGCAAAGGAATCCGGACATTCGGTTCATACCTCGGCAACGTATGGCTGTACTCAAGGGCCTCGGCTTGAAACGTCCGCAGAGATCGAGCGATTGAGAAGGGACGGTTGCGATCTCGTTGGAATGACCGCGATGCCCGAAGCGGCGCTCGCAAGGGAACTGAATATCCCCTTTGGTGGGATCTGTTTAATCGTAAATGCCGCTGCAGGTCGTGGCGACGGACCAATCCGACATCAAGAGATCAGTCTCGCTGTTGCGCAGAACTCCGCGAACCTCCTCGATATCGTCGGGCGCTCGGCCCGAGCGCTCGGAGACATCCTCCGCTAATTCCGTAACGTCAGCGGGCACGATCTTAACCAACATACCGAGTACGGGGTGGTCAAGGTAATGAACCTCGCGACTACGCATGCGCCTGCTCTCTCGGAGCTCGATATAACTATGTCTCTCTCCGATTAACGGTCCCAGGTTGTTCTTCCACAGTTGGACATCAATATGCAAATAGCGACCGCGGGTCACGGATACCGTACCTTCGACTTCATACAACCCGCCGTCTGCCCGCTCTCCCAGTTGCAGTAACAACGGAATTGCTGTGCCCCGATCAGGAACGGGCTGAAGCCACATGCCGTGACCAATAATTCGATATCCGCCCCTCCGTATACGGGTAGCCGTTGATACGAAACCAAGTTTCTCGGTATGCCACACAAAACTAGAAGACGCTAACCATCTACCGAGCTGACTTAAAGGACTTTCATTGCTATCCCGGACAACCGTCGGTGTCCCTACGTTAACCTCTCTAGTCGAGACAAAACCGTCAAGTTCAACGTCCATCGACTGCAATCTGTCTATTGTGACTGAAGTATCTTGTCCAACCGGTGAAGCATTTCTCTTTGTTGCAGGAAATTGCCACAACGTTCCCGTGTCGCTCGATCGCGCCTGAGCGTCTGTCATCCACCATCCTGCCGTCTCTTCCGATACGTAATCAAAAAGATTGGTATTAGGGCCCACCCAGTCGGGTTGAATCGGCAATAGGAATCGAGAATAGGTTCTGAGATCGTTAATGGCAATTTGTTCGACGAAAGGGTCGTCATCCGTCTCGGATGGTTGTGCTTGGGTGCTCGAGAAAATCATGGCCTCGACGCAATACCAGTTATCCGCGAAAGGATCTATATCTGTTGCTGCCGTTGACGTCACCGACAATCCCAACGTCGATATCAGAAACAGTTTCCTCACGCACTCTTCTCGGACGGCAGGCCCTCCCCACGCAGAGCTTCCATGAATTTTTCGACGAATCTAAATCTAGCCGCCTCGGTTTCTAAATCGCGATTTATCTTCAACCGATTGCCATCAATTAACTCATAAGTTTCTGGCGATTCCCGCACGAGTTTTATGAGCGCACGAGGATCGACGGTAGTGTTGTTTGCGAATTCAACACGACCTTTGGCAGGTCCTAAATCAATTCGTTTGATGCCGAGAGCTAAAGCAGAAAGTTTTATTTGCGTTGAGAGAAACAGGTTCGCGAGCGCAACCGGTATATTGCCGAAACGATCCACCATCTCTATCTTTAATTCATCTAGCTCTCTATCGGTAACTGCACCCGCAATGCGCTTATAAAGAATCAAGCGCATATCAACATCTCGAACATACTCTTCCGGTATGAGAGCAAGTGAATGTAAATTCACCTCGTGGACGTCCGGGAGAGGCACATCCAAATGGGGGATTTTCCCCGCTCGAATAGCCGCCACAGCCCGCTCCAACATCTCCATGTACATTGTGTATCCGACGGTCTCAATCTGGCCTGATTGGTCGTCACCTAATAACTCGCCCGCACCTCGAATTTCCAAGTCGTACGTTGACAACGTGAAGCCAATCCCGAGCTCTCCAGAAGCTTCGATCGCGTCGAGCCTTCTTCTTGCATCACGTGACACGGCCTTCGGATGCGGTGTTAAGAGGTATGCGTATGCTTGCCTAGTGGACCGACCCACGCGTCCCCGGAGCTGATGCAACTGCGCCAGGCCAAATTTGTCTGCGCGCTCAATCACGATCGTGTTCGCATTAGGAACGTCAATGCCGTTCTCAATGATCGTACTGCAGACGAGAAGGTTACATCTGCGGTGGTAAAAGTCCGCCATCGCCTTTTCAAGGCGACGCTTCGGCATTTGTCCATGAGCCACTGCAATACGTGCCTCGGGGTATTGCTCCGACAGTTCTTCGGCTGCTTGTTCGATTGTTCTAACGTCGTTGTGTAAATAAAAAACCTGTCCGCCACGTGAGAGTTCGCGTTCTATGGCCTCGCGTATGAGCAGCCGACTCTTCCTTATCACAAACGTCTTGATAGCTAGTCGTTTGGCCGGCGGCGTTGCGATGATGGATAGGTCACGCATACCACTAATGGCCATATTAAGGGTACGTGGGATCGGCGTCGCCGTCAGCGCCAGGACGTCAGCCGACTCTCGCACACTTTTCAGGCGTTCTTTCTGTCGAACCCCGAATCTGTGCTCCTCATCGATAATGATTAACCCAAGATCTTTGAAGTCAAAATCCGACGTCAACAATCGATGTGTTCCAATGATGATATCTACAGTCCCTCCGGATAGTTTTTCCTTAATGCGCTTTACCTCTCCATCCTGGCGCATTCGTGAAACGACTTCGATTTGATGTGGCCATTGAGAAAATCGATCGCAAAACGTCTCGTAGTGTTGTTGCGCTAAGAGAGTCGTGGGAACTAATACGGCGACTTGTTTGCCGGCTTGAGATGCGATGTACGCAGCCCTCATGGCGACTTCGGTCTTGCCAAATCCAACGTCGCCACAAATTAGACGATCCGCCGAACGAACTCGGGTTAGATCTTCAATCATTGCGTCAACGGCGTTTCGTTGATCCAATGTCAGTTCAAAAGGAAACTCATCGCAAAACCTCTCGTAGTCCGCATCCGGTCGCGGAAATGCGAAGCCCTCTGCAATTTCGCGACGCGCATATACATCTAGCAGCTCTGCCGCAACATCACGGACTTTCTCCGCAGCCCGTTGCTTATCCTTCGCCCATTTATCGGTACCAAGCGTATGAAGCGGAGCAGATTCGTGGTCCGCTCCGGCATATCGTGAAATTAAGTCTAGCGACGCGACAGGCACATATAACCGTGCGCTCTCGGCATACTCCAACGTCAAGAACTCCGCCGGACGTCCATCGATAACCAATATCTCTAAGCCTTTGTATCTCCCGATCCCGTGTTCAACGTGAACTACAGGAGCGCCGAGGCTTAGTTCCGTCAGGTTTCTTATAACCAATTCGGGGTCAATCGTACGCCGCGAATTCTTGCTCCGACCTTCGAACTCGCGACCGAATATTTGAGCTTCACTAATCACGACGACGTCATCAAACGCAAATCCACGATCAATCGGCGCGATCACGAGCCCAAGGGAAGTCCCAGCATCCAACCAATGAGAGAAATCTTGGGTTTCGCTCGCGACGATCGCGCTACGACGTAAAAACTCGTCCAGATGCGCGAGACGCCCTGCTGATTCGGCCGTGAACAACACGCGGCTGGAAGTAGTCTCTAAGTATCGACGCAGAGCCGCACCGGGATCGTTACGCGTTAATTCCGCACGAACATTGGGCCTTGAAAGAGTGCCAAGTCCAACCACGTGCCGTTTTTTCTTATGGGCGGGATCTAGTTGAATTACGCCGTGCTGTTTCAGTAGTTTTGACACAGCCGACCATTGTTGAAAGAGCCTTTCGGGAGGAAGTATGGGGCGTTCTAAGTCGTGGCGTAGGCTCTCATAGCGGGCTTCCAGTTCTTTCCAAAAATGCTTTGCCGACTCTTCGGCTTTGTCGGAAACCACGAATGCACAATCCTCAGGGAGGTAATCAAATAGGGTTTCTGTACTCTCGAAAAAAAGAGGTAAGTAGTACTCAAGTCCTTGTGCCGCGACCCCGTCGTTGACCTCTTGGTATATCGGGCAGCGGCGAACATCCACATCGAAAACGTCGTGCCATTTTTCTCGAAAGCGAGCAATAGCGCTCTGATCGAGTGGAAATTCTTTGGCCGGCAATAATCTGACAACGTCGAGTCTCGCGATGGTTCGTTGCGAGTCAGGATCAAATTTTCGGATCCCGTCTATCAAATCGTCGTCGAGATCGACACGGATCGGTCGATCACTACCCATAGGAAAGATATCCACAATCGATCCACGAACCGCAAATTCGCCACGCTCCATCACCAGTTCCACATGCCGGTAGCCCGTTTGTATCAATCGTTGACGCTCTAGCTGGATGTCAAAGCGCTGGCCAGGTTTAAAAAGAAACGATTGCGATCGAACGAACCGACTAGGTGGCATGCACTGCAACAGACTACGTACTGAAACCACTAACACGCCTTTATTTGCACGAAGTAGTTCAAAGGAGATCGAAAGCCGTTCTGATATCAGATCATCGTGGGGGGAAAAAGCATCGTAAGGTAGCGTTTCCCACTCCGGAAAAGTCAGAACATCTGATTCTGGTGCGCCGAAGAACCGAAGCTCATTCGCCACCCGTTCAACTTCTTCCGATCCTGAGGCCACATAAATGAAAAACTGATCCGAGTTAGAAATTAGTCGCGCCAATAAGCACGAGTCAGCACAGCCAGCGTCTCCCTGCCAGTTATGAACCAGGTGGCGAGCCGGAACTCGCACTTGTTTAATGAGGTTCTCTAGTTCCATCGATATAACTTCGAGTGGTATCTCAATTCTCGGCGATTACATTCGATTCTTCTGGTAGCAAGCCAAAAGAAGGGCTAAAGTCCGCGTTTTGAAGAGGGAATTCTAACCTTCCTTTGCGGCTGCATAGTCCGCGCAGCCTGTATTCGAATGAAAGCAACCAACATTCTGGATCCCAACTACTTCCACAAGGTAGTCGACTGTCAATGGGCCTGTCCCGCTCATACCCCGGTACCCGAATACATCAGGCTCGTCGCCCAGCAACGCTATACCGAAGCATACATGATCAATTGGGATTCGAACGTTTTCCCAGGAATACTAGGAAGAACGTGCGACCGGCCCTGCGAACCAGCATGTCGACGTGTTAGGACAGAGGAAAAACCTGTCGCAATATGCCGCCTAAAACGAGTTGCAGCAGATCACAAAGGTGACATAACTGCATTCCTTCCAAGGGTGCCGGTAGAAAAAAACGGTAAAAAGATTGCGCTTCTTGGAGCGGGCCCTGCGTCACTTGCGGTGGCCAGAGACCTGCTACCGTTTGGATACGAGATCGACATGTTTGATCAGGCTTCGGCCGGTGGTGGAATGATGCGTAGTCAGATACCCGCTTTCAGACTGCCGGCCGACGTTTTAGACGAAGAAGTGGATCTCATTCTTAACATGGGAGTTAACACCCACTTCGATTATGAGATAACGAGTATGCAAGCCATGCTCGACATGAATTATGACGCTTATTTTGTCGGTACTGGCGCACCCCGAGGACGCGATTTAGACATACCTGGCCGAACCGAGGTCGACGAGCACATCTCTATTGGCATTGATTGGTTATCGAGTGTCGCGTTCGGTCATACGACAAATATTTCAGGAAAAGTTATCGTTATGGGAGGCGGTAACACCGCGATGGACTGTTGCCGAACGTCGACTCGATTAGGCGCGGAATCCGTAACCGTCGTTGTCCGCAGTGCGTTCGAGGTGATGAAAGCCAGCGATTGGGAAAAAGAGGATGCGATGAACGAAGACATCCCGATCATTAACAACAGGCCTCCGAAAGAGTTTATTCATGAAAACGGCAAATTGAAGGGCGTATTGTTTGAATGTGTAACGCCAGTCGAAGAGAACGGCCGTCTGAAGTACGTCCCCAGTGACGAACCCGATGTCTTTATCGAGGCCGATCATATCCTCATGGCGATTGGGCAAGAGAACCACTGCCCCTGGATTGAGCGTGACATCGGCATTGAATTCGACAAGTGGGATTGCCCCATACTCGACGAGGACACGCTTCAGTCGACCAATCCCGAAATATTTTTCGGAGGTGACTCGGCATTGGGTCCCGAGAACATCATCTGGGCATCCGCTCACGCACACACGGCCGCGATCTCCATGCACCTGTTTTGTCAGGGAAGAAACGTTAAGGGGGAGCGTCCACCGGAGGGAGTTAACCTGATCAGCCAAAAAATGGGAATCCACGAATGGAGTTACGATGCCGAACACGACCCATCGATCCGTCACATTGTTCCGCACGCCCATAAAGAAGCCTCTTTGAAGAACATAAAGGTGGAGGTCGAGTTAGGTTTCGACGAAAAACTCGGATTCGACGAGGCACAACGTTGCCTAAATTGCGATGTGCAAACCGTGTTCACCGACCAGCTTTGCATCGAGTGTGATGCTTGTGTGGATATATGCCCAATGGACTGCATTAGCTTCATCGACAATGCCGAGGAAAGTTCGATGCGTCCAGCCCTCATGGCTCCAGCAACAAATCTCGAGCAAGATCTTTATGTGTCGGGGCATCTCGAAACCGGCCGAGTCATGGTTAAAGACGAAGACGTCTGTCTTCACTGTGGACTCTGTGCAGAACGGTGTCCCACAAACGCCTGGGACATGCAAAAGTCTGTGATACATATCCCACAAATGGGTTCATATGCGGAATGACAACGTATAACGATTTTGTTATCCGGTTCGCCAATGTAAACGGATCAGGCTCGGCAAGCGCAAACGGTATGTTTGCCAAAGCCCTTTTCCGGATGGGCATTCCCGTCGCTACCAGGAATATATTTCCATCAAATATCCAAGGCTTACCCACATGGTTCGAAGTGCGAGCCTCGGAAAAGGGTTATCTGGGGCGCAGGGAAGGGGTCGACATCATGGTCGCCATGAATGCAGAAACCTACGAAGAAGACCTCGCATCCATTGTTCCAGGCGGATTTTTGTTGCACGACAACTCCCAAGGTGGAGATCGTCGCTTAAACCGAAAAGATATTAACGACCTGGGCATACCATTATCGAAACTCGTCCAATCCGAATTTGAAGATCCCAAACAGCGCCAGTTATTCAAAAATATTGTCTATCTCGGTGCCTTGTCTGCTCTGCTAAACATCGATTTCGAAATCATCACGGGAATGGTTTCTGCTCAGTACAAAGGAAAAGATGACCTCATTCAGCCAAATATTACGGCAATGGAAATTGGACGGAGCTACGCGCACGATTACATGGATTCGCCGTTACCAATCCAAGCCCGAGCATCTGAGGGGGTAGGGAACCGAATCCTAATTGATGGCAATGCTGCTGCAGCGCTTGGGGCAATCTACGGAGGCGCAACCATTTGTGCTTGGTATCCGATCACACCATCGACGTCGATGGCGGAAGCGTTTGAACAACACGCCTCCAGGCTCCGAGTGGACCCTGACACCAAGCGAAAGAATTACGCAGTGATCCAAGCCGAAGACGAACTGGCTGCGATGGGGATCGTTATCGGTGCAGGTTGGAACGGTGCCCGGGCTTTCACGGCTACATCGGGCCCTGGCCTCTCACTCATGACGGAATTTCTCGGTCTTGCCTATTTCGCGGAGATCCCCGCCGTTCTTTTCGATATCCAACGGGCAGGCCCTTCAACCGGAATGCCGACTCGAACGCAACAAGCGGACCTTCTATCCGCTGCGTATGCGTCGCATGGAGATACTCGACACCCTCTGCTTTTTCCGGCGTCACCGAAAGAGTGCTTTGATTTTGCTGCGTCATCGCTGGATCTAGCCGATCGACTACAGACCCCCATCATTGTGCTGAGCGATCTTGAACTCGGCATGAATGACAACTTGTCCGAACCTTTCACGTGGGACGATGAACGCTGCTATGACCGAGGGAAAGTACTAAGCCGTGAAAGTCTTGAAGAGATCAGTGAATTCGGACGTTATCTCGATATTGATGGTGACGGAATCGGTTACAGGACGCTTCCCGGAACTCATCCAACGAAAGGCGCTTTCTTTACGCGCGGTACGTCTCGCGATGAGTACGCGGTCTATACGGAATCCCCGGAAGCCTACACGGCCAACATGGATCGTCTCCTAAAGAAGTGGGATACCGCGAAAACGATCGTACCAACACCCGAAATTGTCAATGGCGATGCACAAGCTGGAATTATCTACTTCGGGACAACCGCAATGCCCATGGACGAAGCACTAGATCGATTGAGCGACGATGGCATTCATTTAGACACGATGCGATTACGGGCATTTCCGTTCGGCGAAGCAGTCGAAGCTTTTATTGATCAACATGAAATTCTTTTTGTCGCTGAACAAAATCGCGACGCCCAAATGCGTACGCTACTTGTCAACGAACTAGAAATCGATCCCGCTCGATTTATATCCATTCTCTATTACGGCGGCTTCTCAATCTCTGCGGATACGATACACGAACAGATCTTGGCGTATTACACGGACCACAACTTGCCACGATTGAAAGAGGTGCAATCATGACGTACGTCAGTAAACCCGAGATTCACCACCCTCTTTTAAAAGTAAACGAAATCGGCCTGAATCGTCGGAATTACGAGGGCTCGGTGTCAACGCTTTGTGCAGGATGTGGTCATGACTCCGTCAGCGCGGCGATCGTTCAAGCTTGTTCCGAACTCTCGATACCGCCGCACCGCTTCCTCAAAATCTCCGGAATTGGATGTTCATCAAAAACTCCGAGTTATTTCCTGGGCAATTCCCACGGATTCAACTCAGTTCACGGACGCATGCCATCGGTAGCTACCGGTGCAAATCTAGCCAATAGAGACATGTATTGCGTCGGTGTATCGGGCGATGGTGACAGCGCATCCATCGGCCTCGGGCAATTTGCACATATCGTTCGTCGCAAAATCAACATGCTGTATATCGTTGACAACAATGGAACCTACGGACTTACAAAAGGTCAGTTCTCGGCGACGAATGACCTTGGCTCTACGAGTAAAAAAGGTGCGCCAACCCTTTACTCGCCAATAGACATGGTATCGATCGCTCTACAAATCGGTGCGGGTTTCGTTGCCCGAAGTTTTTCGGGAGACAAGCGACAACTGGTACCGCTGATCAAAGCGGGGATCATGCACAAAGGTTTTGCATTTATCGACGTCATTTCTCCTTGTGTCCTGTTCAACAATCACGCTGGATCGACGAAAAGTTACGACTACGTAAGGGAGCACACCGAACACGTCATTGATGCCGACGTCGTCCTCCCTCATGAGGAAATTACTGTCGATTACGAACCTGGAACGAGCGAATCAGTGAATATGCCCGATGGCTCTCGATTACATTTAAACAAACTATCGAACGACTATGACCCATTCGACCGAGTAAAGGCTCTTAGTCATGTCCAAGAAGCACAGGAACGGGGAGAGGTTGTCACGGGACTATTGTATGTTTCCCGAGATCCACATGACTGCCACGAAATATTAGACACGACGGATATACCTTTGAATGCCCTCGAAGAATCCGTACTCTGCCCGGGCGCAGGGAAACTGGCGGATCTTAATCAGAGTTTTAGATGACCAATTCGGAGGTTGTTTTCATGGGTGATTGTTGTCACGTCGTACACAACTCACGGGTCTGCACGCTCGCTCGAAAAATTTGAACATGAATACGCCGTGGCAGTCTTTACTGCGCGCAACCTTGTACCTATCATTCCGCCCGCTCTGAAATCGTATTAAGGACAGCTCGTGGCGCTCGCTAGCCTAGACGATTATTTCCCCGACTGGAAAGAGCGTGAAGCGCTCGCCGAAGCGATGATTCCGATTATCGGAAAGCTCTATCGACGCAAT
>CEWR01032125.1_pt1 | contig 11658 bp, 9 predicted proteins | sample 356321 | NCBI WGS metagenome assembly CEWR01 (sample SAMEA2621551, study PRJEB7988) | marine metagenome | biome: marine biome (ENVO:00000447); feature: mesopelagic zone (ENVO:00000213); material: "saline water (ENVO:00002010), including plankton (ENVO:xxxxxxxx)" | depth 790 m
CGTTCTCGCTGAAGAAGGTGCTGAACCACGCCGAGGAGATTTGCAACCCGCGTTGCTCCAGTGCAGGTTTGAGGACTGCCGGATCCTTGGGGTACTTGTTGCCGATCTCGCTTCCAGCAAACCCGGCGGTTGCCATTTCGTCAATGCACTGCTCAAAGGGCACATGCCCACCAAGTTCCGGAAGATCATCGTTGGTCCAAGCGATGGGTGCGATCGAGAGTTGGATGGTGTTGGGTGTGAACATAAAGCCAAGCAAGCAAGTTGAGTTTTTTGAGTTTAGTCTAGTGTTTAGATAGTACTGCATCCTGAAGATGCTAACCTCCCAGGATCCAAAGCTTTAGCTGCAAAGAAATCGCAAAAATTTGGGAAGGTCGATTTTCCCGCAAGTTTCCGCCTTCGATTCAGCAACGTGTCTTGGACAAGCTGGAGATGCTTGACGTCTCTGCATCGCTGAAGGACTTGCGGATAGCGTAAGACCCGCTTGGAGTTGCAAGAAGAGCTTGAGGGGATCCAACCCCTCACCGCCTGACTTTCATCTTCAGTACGCCCGCGCCTTGCAGACTTCCTCCTGCATGGCTGCGCTGGACTTGACCGTCGCCTCACAGTTGGAGACCTCCGGAATGCCGACACGCCACCAGGCGTGGTAGCCATCGCTCATGGTGCCGGGTAGCACTTTGACCTCGATCAAGGTGGTCGTCGGCTCGCGCTTGGCTGCTTCCAAAGCATTCCGGAGTTCATCGGCATTGGCGGCGTGGAGGGCATTCACGCCGAGGGCTTCCGCATACTTCTTGAAGTCCACGGGGGTGATGTCTCCGGTCAGGCGATCCGTTGTGGTCTCCCGGAAACGGAACTCGTTGCCGAAACCGACACTGCCGTGTGCCATTTGCAGGTTCTTGATGCATTGGTAGCCGGAGTTGTCGAGCAGCACCACGGTGATCTTGGTGCGCTCCTTGAGGCTGGTGAGGATTTCAGAGTGAAGCATCAGGTAGCTACCATCTCCGACAATCGCATAAACCTCGCCCTCATCCATCGCCAGCTTTGCACCCAGTGCTCCTGCGACTTCGTAACCCATGCAGGAATATCCGTACTCCATGTGGTAGGTCTTTGGGAGTTCTGAGCGCCAGACCCGGTGCAAGTCTCCCGGCAGGCTACCCGCTGCACAAAGAATGACATCCTCCGGAGCCATGAATTCGTTGAGAGTGCCAACGATGTTCGTCTGCACGTTGCCCGCTGCGGAGGTCAGCGCGTAGAGCCGATCCACCTCGGCGTTCCAGTCGGCTTGCAACTGGGCCACGCGCTCGCGGTAGGAGGCCTCGGTTTGGTATCCAGTATTCTGAAGTGCCACGCTCAGACTTTCCAATCCAAGCTTGGCATCGGCCTGCAAGCTGAGGCCGTCCAGTTTTTGTCCGTCGTAGCTGCTGACGTTGAGGTGCAGCAGTTTCACATCCGGTGCAAACACCTGCTTGGACGCTGTGGTGAAATCCTGCAAACGCGAACCGATGGCTAGCACCACATCCGCGTCTTGGGCCAACAGGTTCGCCGCCGAGGTTCCGGTGACACCCAGTCCACCCACGCCCATCGCGTCCTTCCAACTCATCGCGCTCTTACCAGCCTGAGTTTCGCTCACCGGAATTCCGCAAGTCGCTGCGAATTTCTGGAGGGTTTCTGCCGCCAGCGAGTAATGTACCCCACCTCCAGCAACGATCAGCGGCCGCTTGGCATTTCGCAAAATTCCAACCGCCTCAGCAAGCTGCCGCGCAGGCAACGGTCGGCGATCAAGGTGCCAGACACGCTTCTCGAAGAAGGAAGCCGGATAGTCATAGGCCTCAGCCTGAGTGTCCTGCGGCAGGCAGAGTGTGACTGCGCCAGTTTCCACTGGATCGGTCAAGACACGCATCGCGTTCAGCCCGGCGATCATCAACTGTTCCGGACGTTCGATGCGATCCCAGTAGCGGCTGACCGACTTGAAGGCAATGTTGGCGTTGATCGTGTGATCCCACGGCGTTTCAATCTGCTGAAGCACTGGATCAGGTTGGCGAGAGGCAAAGGTGTCTCCGGGGAGCAACAGCACCGGAATGCGGTTGACCGTCGCCGTGGCCGCCCCGGTGATCATGTTGGTCGCCCCAGGGCCGATTGAGCTGGTGCAGGCGTAGATGCCCAGCCGATTTTTCTGCTTTGCGTAGGCTGTGGCGATATGCACCAGCCCTTGCTCGTTGAAGCCCTGGATGAAGCGCAGACTCGTGCCTCCGTACTCCAAGGCTTCGCCCAAACCCGTGACATTGCCGTGTCCGAAAATGCCCAGCACCCCTTGCACGAATTTGTGTTCCGTGTCGTCGAGTTCCACATACTGCGCGTCCAAAAAACGCAGCAGGGCTTGAGCCATGGTCAGTCGCGCTGTTCCCATTTCCTCTTTTTGAGTGATGTCATGCTTTTGCTATTTTATTGCTGGTTCACGATCCATTCGTGTTCCGGGGCATTCTTGAAATGCCACACTCGCTTCGGTCCGGCCATCACATTGAGGTAGTACAAGTCGTAGCCGTGCGGTGCCCCCACCGGATGATAGCCACGAGGCACCATCACCACATCACCATCGTGGACAGACATGGTTTCGTCCAGTGAACCATCATCCGTGTACACCCGCTGGAAGGCGAAGCCCTGCGGTGGATTGAGGCGGTGGTAGTAGGTTTCTTCCAAAAAGGATTCTTCCGGAAGGTTGTCCGCATCGTGTTTGTGCGGGGGATAGCTGGACCAGTTGCCGTTTGGTGTGATCACCTCAACCACCAGCAAGCTGTCTGCCGCTGCGGTTTCCGGAAGGATGTTGCAGACATGGCGGGTGTTGGTTCCCGTCCCGCGAGTTTCGCGGCTCATCGTTTCCGGATGAAGCAGACGGGCTGCGTGATTGCCAAATCCGGGAGCGCGACAGATCGCTAATTCCAAAGCGGTGGTTGCCGTCACGGTGTACTCGTCACTGTTTGAGACATAAACCGCGTATGCTGCTTTGTCCTCAAACACACTCATGCGCTCGCCCAAGTTGCTCCACGACTGGTTTCGTGTCGTGACATCGGCCTTGCCGGACATTAGCACCAAACACACCTCCTGCTCTCCGGACTGTTGGGAAAGCGACTGTCCGGATTGCAGGTGATAGACTTCAAAGCCAACGTGCTTCCAGCCTGCCGAGGCGGGGGTGATGTGCTGCGTCTTCCCGGAATCGTCCGGAGTGCTGTGGCGACTCAAAAGTTTTGACATACGATTCTCTATTTTTACAGATTAGGCCGTCAATGGGATTCTTGCGCCACCAGCCGGATTTCAAAATTGCACCCGACCGCCTGTGCCTAACGTCGCAGCGTCGCCACCGAAGGAGAATGGCGGGCACTGCCGCCCCCGGATTCCAGTCGTGCCACCGCCGGAGGCTTGGTGTCCATGCGCTCGGCGATTTCCGCCTGCGTCAATCCCGCCCGCTTCCCTGCCCTGAGCAGTTCGTCAAAGAGCGCAAACTCGGGTTCCAGCGCCTCGACTCGGCTCTGACTTCTGGATTGGAGAGTGCCTTTTCCTTGAATTTCTCAGACGTCAGCATTTTTGGCCTCCTTCAAACGCTGCCGGGCTTTTGTTAATTCACGCATCAGTGTTTTCTGTGTTTTTTGGCGAAGTGGTGCAGTAGCAGCACACGCTTTCCTGACAATGTGCAGTAAAAAATACGCTCGGCTCTTTCCTGTGACTTGATTTGCAACTCAAACAACCCGTCTCCCATTGCACGGGTGTGAGGCATTCCCAAGTCAGGAGCATAGATTTGCATCCGGTCCAGAAAACGCAGCCGCCGCGCAAGTACTCTCTTGGGAAGCGAGAGCAGTTCCTCCTCAAGCTACTTGCTGTAAAACGTGAATTCCCACTTCCTCATATTAACGCATTTGTTAACAAACTCAAGCAGGAGGCGTTTGGGAATGCTGCCACAAATCAATCATCTGCTGATAGCGTTCGGCGATCAATCCCGGAATTGCCTGAGCCTCCACCGTTCCGGAAGAAAAATCCAGCCACGGCTCCCAGAAAATGCTGCGTCCGATGGCAAAGCCGCAAGCGTGCGGGGTGCTGCGGACGATCCGGAACCACTGCTCGAACTGCTTGAGCGGGGCATTGTTTCCTAGCACGATCACCCCGACTTCCGGATCGTAACGGTCCAACATTGCCGTGAACTGATCCCATTCCGCTTGAGTGTCGGTGGGGTTGAGCTTCCACCAGTGGGGGAAAAGCTGATGTTCGTAAACCTCTTCGATAGCTTTCGCGAGCATGCCCCCATCCTTGCGCAGCCCCTCCGGCAGGATCATCTCCAGCATCAAACGCCGTTCCAGCGCGTCACAAACCGACTGCAACTTCCGGAGCCGGGCCAGTTGTTCGAGCTTATGTGTTGCTTCCAAATGCGGGTGGTAATTCCACAGCACCTTCACAAACCAAGTGCTGGGGCACTGCACAAGGTACTCGTACAGATTCTTCTCCGTCAGCCACTCGACAGGAAACGATCCGGAACGCTCGATGGGCATTCCCACATGGTAGCCTCCGTAGGCGGATTCCTGAAGAATCGAACCACCAAATTCTGGATCCACGAGCAAGGCCAGAGCTTCTTCCGGATTTTCTTTGTTGACCTGCTTGAAGCCCTCAAACACCAACTGCTTGAACTTGCTGATTTGCGTGGTCGAAATTTCTTGCAAGGAACACGACTCCTCAAACAGCCTCCGGTGATCGAAGGCCAGCACTTTCAGGGGTTGGTTGCGGGGCATCCCCAGCACGGTGCGCTGGTGCAACCGCAACAAGCTTGGGCTGGCAAGCACCTTGGGGTCTCGGTCGAAATTTTCGATCAAATGTTGCAACTCCGTAAACGAGGCCATTGCAGGGGAACAGCCATGTCGAGTCACGGTCAAGGCTCCGTTGGCATTGCCCCAAAGTGCGCAGGTTTCGAGGCGTTCACCCCGCAGCCAGCCGCGCAGGAATCCGGACGCAAACGCATCTCCCGCCCCAAGGATGTTCAGCACCTCAATCGGAAACGGACGGGCTTTGATGGATTCAGCCGCTGCCGGAGTGAAGACCTCGCAGCCCAATGCTCCCCGCTTGAGGACGATGGTCGCTGCGGATATTTTCCGGATCGCCTCCAAGGAGTCCTCCAACACTGCTTTCCCTCCGGCAATCATCACCTCTTCCTCGGTGCCGATGATCAGGTCGAGGTCCGGCAGCAATGGTTGCAGTACGCCTGTGACGCTTGCAGACGCGACAAAACGCGACTCTCCGTCCCCTGCTGCCGTCAAACCCCACAACACCGGACGATAATCAATGTCGAGGATCACGGCACATCCGGACTCCTTGGCGACCTTGACCGCCTGCCGACTCGCCTCCCGCATTGCAGGAGTGGTAAGCCCGGTTCCGGTGATTTGCAGCGCTTTGGCGGTCTTGAAATACTCTGGATCGGCGTGTTCTGGTTGGATCTGCATGTCCGCGCAATTCTCACGGTAGAAGATCAACGGGAAGCGCTCCGGCGGGCTGACGCCAAGCAAGACGAGGGCAGTCAGGTGGTCGTCCGTGTCCTGCAACAAGGTGGTGTCCACACCCTCGTGCCGGAGTTGCTTGCGCAGGAACTTGCCCATATCGTCAGTTCCCACGCAGGAGAACAGCGCGGATTTCAAACCCAGCCGGGAGGTGCCTACGGCGATGTTGCCCGCGCAACCGCCAAGGTACTTCCGGAAACTCTGGGCATCTTCCAGCGGACTGAAGACCTGCTCGGCGTACAAATCCACCGCCACCCGCCCCATGCAGATGAGGTCAAGAACACGGGTGGGGTCAAACGGACGGGAAGTGCTGGGCATGGTTTCAGGGTGTTTCAAGTGGACCGCAGTGAATCTTGAGTGTGGTTCAAGCAAGTCTTCGTTCCGCAGCTTCGTTGAGATGCTGGTGAAAACGCTCAACCGGCCATTCTTCACTCAGCGCACGTTCAAGCAAAGTCTGGACGGTTTCCGGTGCGGACCCTTCGATAGGCGGATCGGAATCAAGATTGGTCGGAAAGGAGTAGCCGTCGGTCACGGAAGCCCCGACAGTTCGCGGCTCGTCGAATCGAAGCCGACCGTTCTGCTTCTTGGCCAGCAGGACCGGATAGACCAGCTTCGTCATCTTGAGGCGGTTCACCGTTTCCATCGCCTTGCCGAAGGCGCTGGAGACCTGCAAGAGGTTCGCAACCCGGTCTGCGGATTCCGTGTTGGTTCCCGCCGCATGGAACAGGGCCGGACTGAAGAACACCGCATCGCCCTTGTTTAACGGAAACTGCACGGCCTTTTGCTGAAAAAACTTGATGAACTCCGGATTCCGCCACGCCAGATACCCCAATGGATATTGCTGGGAAAACGGCAGCAGCAGCGTCGGTCCGGACGCGACACTCATGTCAGTGTGCGCCACGGCCCCTTGAAGCGTAAGAAACTGTGACGCAACCTGCACAGAAAGCGGAAAACGCGAAACAACGGCATCGTCCTGAAATCCGAGATGGTAATCCCGATGAGGGTTTTGCGCTTGCCCCCCCGGTTTGACCACATTGATTTGCGAAGTGATCTGGAAAGACGGGCCCAACCATGCCTCCGACACGAAGCAAAGCACCGGGTTGTCGTAGTAGGCGACGAATGCCTCTGGATCCCGTTCGCAGAATTTCTGCAAAGCGTTCCAAATGCGCTCATTGTCTCCGGGCTTTGCAAAGTGATCGCCCCGGTGTGCTACGCGTTCTTTTTCTTCCGCAATGATTTTCCGGAAGACCTCCGTTGCCCGATCAACGGCCTTCAGGTCCGGACACGCTCCACGGATGGCGAACACTCCCGGCCCCTCCTTGAGACAGTGGTGCAGTTCCGTTTTCAACTCACGGGCTTGCGGCGTGCCGATCACAGACCGGATGCGATCCTCCTCATAGACGACTAGCTTCTGTTGGATTTCTGCGGCAAACCGATAGTCTTCCAAGCGAACCGTCTGTGAACAGAGTGCCGTAAATTCCGAGAGGTTAATGTCGGCGGCATCGAAGAAGTAGCCTTGCATCAAAGCTACTGTCCTTTGTCGGGTTTCGTGAAGTTGTATCTCAAGTCGGTTGCGGTTTTCATTTTTTCCGTCCGAGGGGTTTTGCCGAACGCTTGCGGAGGTTAAAAAGCCAGTTCCTTCTCGAGATTGCCGATTTCCGCTCCTCCTGCCATGAGGCGTTTAATGTCATCGCCAGCCAGATTTTCAGCGGAACCCCGACCAATCACCTCCCCAAGGCTCAGGAATGTGTAACGATCTGCAATCAAGCGGGCGTGGACTTCATTGTGTGTGATCAGGATGATGGCGATATTCCCCAGTTTTTTTACCCGCTTAATGGTTTTCAGAACCTCCATTTGTTGTTTCTGACCCAATGCGGAGGTCGGTTCATCCAGAATCAGCACCTTCGCACCAAAGTAGATGGCTCTTGCAATGGCCAAGGATTGCTTTTGTCCACCGGACATGGTGCCGACCGTTTGTCCCGGATCGGTGATATTAATCCCAATCTTCGCCATTTCCTGAATGGTGACGGCATTCATTTCTTTCATTTTCAAGAGACCGAAAGGTCTGCCGCCGATCACCAATTCCCGTCCCAGAAAAAAATTCCTAGTCACCGAAGTCAAATGATTAAGCGCGAGGTCTTGATAAACCGTGCCAATGCCAACTTCACTGGCATCTCTGGGAGAGTTGAAATGGACACGTTGTCCCTCAACGCGAATTTCACCACTTGTGGGCTGGTACACTCCTGACAAAATCTTGATGAGAGTCGATTTCCCCGCGCCGTTGTCTCCCAACAGGGCATGGACCTCACCTGAATAGACCTCTAGGGAAACACCGTTGATTGCATTGAAGTTCCCAAATTTCTTGACGATGTCTTGAACCTGCACCACGGATTTGGGTTCAGTCATCAGATTCCTCCGGTGATTCGTTTACGGATATTCTCGTTGGTCAACGCAGCCGTCAAAAGCACGAAACCCAGAAACACTCGGTAAAAAGACCCGTCAACGAAAGGAATGTAGAAGAAAGCTTCTCTCGCAATCCCAAAAATGACCGCACCCAGAACAATGCCTGCAATCGTACCAAACCCCCCGGTCAAAACGACTCCTCCAATCACCGCAGCGGCAATGGCCTCAAGCTCTTTCAAGTTCCCTTTCGCGGCATCCGAGGTGTTGGTTTCAAAGACTTGTGTTGCTGCGAACATCGTTGCGCAAAAAGCGGAAAACACAAACAGAGAGATCTTCACCTTGCCGGTCGGCACTCCATTTGCCTTTGCTGCGTTTAAGTCGCCTCCAGTGGAGTAAATCCAGTTGCCTGCTTGAGTCTTGCTCAAAACAACATACGCCACGAGAGCGATTATGACCCAGATCAAGACGGACGAGTAAAGTCCGGGGGCAAACTGCCTTCCATAATTGTTGATGTTCCAGCCAATCTCATAAAACCAGTCGAACAATCCTTGAAAAATGTTGCCTCCTAAAAAATCAGCAACCGGATTGAGGGAGGGCAGGGTCTCTACATACTCTTTCACAACATCCAGTTCCCGGACAGGTGGCGGAGGAATAGGGACCGGGTTCGCATGTTCTGCCAGTCGGGTCTGGAGTGTTTCCAAAAGCTGGGTATTTCCGCTTTGCTGGGCATGTTCAATATCACGACCCAAACTTTCCAGTGTTTTTTGGTGAACCATTCGCGTTTTATTTTCAGCCATCATGAAATTTGAATAACTGATTTTCTCGGAAAAGGAGCTAACTTCTTCAGGGGATAATGAATTGTAGATTTTTTGGATCTCAGCTTCGGGTAAAACTGCGACCTTGGATCGTTCGATTTCTCCATAGCCCGGTAGTTCCACGATGTTTTTTATATCCGGAAGCCCTGAAACCTGAGTTGATCCGGAAGTCTGGTCCGGTGCTTTGTTGAAGGCTCTGTAGCAGACTTCCGTCAGTCCGCGTAAAAAAAACAGAAAAGATAGAGAAACAATGAACGACGCCATCCCGGTTTTGACCACAATAAAGCCGATCAACCAGCCAAAGAAGAGGGTAAAGCAAAGGGTGATTCCTAATGCCATCCAAGGATCAGCATGGTCAATGCTGAAGATCCGGACCCATTCAAACCCCAAACCCTCTGGAGTGCTGCTCAGAATCGGCACAGAGATGTGAAATCCCCACTTCAAAATGATGGCCATGCACATGCCGGAAAAACCAACCATTGAACCAATGGAAAGATCGAATTCCCCGGAAATGATGAGCATTCCCGCTCCGATTGCAATGATTCCCAGCTGAGCAATGAGTCTGGTGTTGTTGCGAATCCCAAGCGCGTTTAAACCCGCGCCCTTAAACGGGTTCAGCGTGTCTGCACTTTCTGGAATCGAGAAAAAACCAAGAGCCAACAACAGCAGGAGCATGACCCCTAATGGACCAATCTCCGGATGCTGGAACAGAGCCGCGAATTTGTTCTTGCGGATCTGCCTGTCTGCTTCGGTTTTAGGGGAGGGAAGGTCTGGAGGCTCCGGATGGTCTGCTTGACCAGGCATCCTGTTCCTTTTCACAGCGGTGTGGAGGAGCCCGAACAGAACTCCTCCAGAAGGGTGGGTTATTTAGCGGTTGATGCCGGCTTGAGAAGCAACGGCGGAGGCGTTTGATTTGTCAACAAACCCAGGCCCGGAGGGGATGTTCGCTCCCGGAAGCAAGCCCGCATTTTGATTGTACAGGTGCAGAACGATAATCGGTATGTAGCCCTGTAGACGCTGCTGCTGATCAATGGTGTATTGGACTTTGCCGCTTTTGATCAGGTCCATGACCGCCGGAGACAGATCAAAGCAGGACAGGTGGACGCTCGCGCCCACATCATCCACAGCCTTGGCCGCCGCGTCACAGACATGGGGGCCTGCCGCGAGGAGCGCATCGATGGAGGGATCCGCCTGAAGGGCAGCCGCAGTACGCGCCTGAATTTGCGCCACGTCATTCGATACGTCAATCATCCTGGTTTTGACCGACGAGGCGTAACCGTCGCAGCGGTCAACCAGAGCCGTGTTGAAGGCTTCCTGATTCAGGCACAATGCGTTTGTGGCACCTTCCGATTTCGCACGTTCCCCGGCTTTTTGCCCGGCCAGCTTTTCGGGTTGCCCCACATGCATCAACGCCCCCAGACTCGCCGAAGACTCCAGCCCGGAATTCATGGTGATCACCGGAATTCCACTGGCCACGGCGGCTTTGATTGCTGGTCCCAGCGCATCGGCATCGGGCAGTGAAATGACCATCCCGTCAGGTTGGGTCGCGGCGGAATCAGCAATCAACTTCGCCATATCGGACATGTCCCCTGAGGGGGCATACAGATAATCAAATCTCGAACCGACGGCTCTTGCCGCATCTTCACCTCCCTTTTGGACCACTGGCCAAAAAGGATCCGTCCCCTGTGTGTGGGTGATCATGACAAAGCGCTCAGCGAAAGCCGTGCCTGCCAGCATTGCGACTGCCATGAAAGCAGTTACTAATCGTTTTTTCATCGTTCATCTCCAAAATGAAAGATTAAGAAAATCGGTTCCGGACCTCCCGGAATCGCTCCCGCACCAGAATGAAATAAATATTTCACTACTAGCGACAGTGAAATTATATACATCACCACAGAAGTGTAAAGTCTTTTCTCCAGAAAAGTACTGGACGGCTTCCGATGGCTTCAAAAGCTGGGGAGTTTTCCAGCTCGATTCACACTCCCAGACGCTCCCGGAGTCCTTCGTATGAGAAACTGTACGGTTAAAATGATCACGGTTCGAACCCACGAAGTCCTTGGGAGCAGCAGGTTTCGTTCTGCTGCCCTTCGCGGGCAAGACGAAGAGGCGAAAACCCACGCTGCCACAGTGTCAGGTATTTTTCGTTCGAGAATCGCTCACTATATGCAAGTGGCAATCTTCTTCAGCTATATTATTGGAAGATCCAAGCTCATACCTTTCCATGTTTTGCTACCGTCTCAATGATAGTGTTCACCAAACCAAACTCGGATTCCGCATTGATGTCTTCTATGTACACATCCCCCGGCCAAGAAAGGTTCGAGCGTGGTTGTCCGTTTTTGATGAGAAATTCGGAAACGGTTTTAATTCCCTTTGCGGATTCAGTTGCCAGCTTTTCAAGTTCTTTTTTTGCGACTTCACGATTTGCAATGCTGTTGTGGTCAATGCGGGTTGCGCCGATGCCAAGATAGAGCGGTTTTTGGCGGTCAAGTGCCTGTTCCACGTAGACGGTAATCGGAGATTGGTCGGCATCCAGTTTGATGATGAACTCAGTACAGAGACTCAGTTTGAAATCAATCAATTCGTTCAAAGCCTCGGTTGAGGATTGAGTATTGCTTGTTTCTGGATCGGTTTGTTGTCCTCGACGATTGCGCCGCCCTGTTCCCCGACGCCCTTCCACGTGGGAGGTTTTTGTAGTCATATCACCTCGATAGTTGGCAACAAACACCCGATTTCCCCAAGGAAATTCCTGAATCATTCGAAGTACAGGACAAGCCGCGATTTGTTGAACAATATTTGGACTGATGAATAAAGGAGAGCCCGAAGCATCAGAAAGATCAAGCCAGATATTTGGAAATTTTTGCACTAACCGTTCACACCAGGGAACGATTATTTTTTCAGTTAAATGTTCCAGA
>CEWR01123725.1_pt1 | contig 11642 bp, 6 predicted proteins | sample 356321 | NCBI WGS metagenome assembly CEWR01 (sample SAMEA2621551, study PRJEB7988) | marine metagenome | biome: marine biome (ENVO:00000447); feature: mesopelagic zone (ENVO:00000213); material: "saline water (ENVO:00002010), including plankton (ENVO:xxxxxxxx)" | depth 790 m
CGGATATTGCTGAAAACCTGGGGGTTAATGCGGCTCTGGATGGCATCAATGATCCGCTGGTTTGCCTGGTGGGGGACGACCATGCTGAGGTCATCCACGGCAATTCCATCCCGCTCGCATGCCCGGGTAAGGCTGGAAATCATCGATCGTACGGCCTCGGTAAAAACCCGGGTTCCCTTCATCTGGATAAACCCGTCATTCATCAGCGGAACAGAAAGGGTGCTGCCATCCTCTCCCTTGGCAGAGAGGTCGGGACGGTGCAGGCTGGCAACACTCCGGCTGAAATGGTTTTCTCCGTAGAGCAGGGTCGCGGTGGTGGCATCTCCAAACAGGATGGCGGTGTCAAAATCCGACATGTCGAGCAGGGGTGAGAGTACCTCGGCGGTCACCACCATCACACGTCCCTGTGGAGTACTTTGTAAAAAATCGTACCCGGCCTGGAGGGCGTAGAGGTATCCCGAGCAGGCAGCACTGATGTCGTATGCCTGGATCATTGTTTCCGAATCCCCCAGGCTCAGCCCGTTGAGGATACGGCACGCCATGGAGGGAGTCACCGAGGTAGGAGTGGTGGTACTGCAGATCACCAGGTCCAGGTCATCGGCGATCAGTTTTTCCTGTTCGAGCAGTTTCCATGCTGCCGCGACTGCCATGTTGACAGCATTTTCTTCATTCTGGGCCCAGTTACGATGTTCAATCCCGGTGCGGCGGATAATGTCGCCAGGTGTCATGTCGCTATGGCTGACCAGTAATTCCTCGTTGGAAACGACCCGGCTGCCGGTCACCACGCTGACCTCCGAGAGTCCAACCTGCAGTGCTGTTTTTTCCACCGTCATGTGGGGGATTTTGAAAGTGGTCACTGACTTGTCACGGGTCAGCACCGGTGTGCCGGACTGCTCCTGTGTTAATGGACGTGACCGCTGGGAACTCTCTTCCATTACCAGGCGGACAAGCGGTTCACCAACCGGCACCGTCTGGCCCTCACTGACAAAGACCTCTTCCACCGAACCATCCTCGGGCGAGGTGATATCGAATACGCTTTTCGTTGCTTCCACTGTGGCGACCACGTCTCCACGCTGAATCAACTCTCCCACCTGGATATGCATTTCGACGATGTCGACTGTTTCGTCCGACGGGCCGGAACCAATCGCATCGATAATACAGATACCCGCTTCCTGGGGCTTGGGAGCCAGCCAGTCTAGTTGCAGGTCGAGCATCTTGGCGGCAGCAGTGAGGATACTCTTGAAAGAGGGAAGAAGGTCCAGCTGGTTGGAGAAATTACAGGGAACAAAAGTATCTGGCCGCGTGATCCGCTTCATCGAAACCGGCAGGGGAACTTTCTCGGCAATCGTGGCAACGATTTCTGCCCCCATTCCACAGCTATGGTTGTCTTCATGCGCCACGATCACGCGGGCTGTTTTTTCCGCCGAGGAAAGAACCATCGCTTCATCCCAGGGTGAAATGCAGCGCAGGTCGATCACTTCCGCTTCCACTCCCACTTGCTCAAGTGCTTCCGCGGCACGCAGGCAGAGCCCGCTGGTGTTCCCCCAGCCGATCAGCGTGATATCACGGCCAGTGCGTGCCTTGCGGGCTGTACCTATCGGGGTCAGGACCTGGTCCACGTCGGGCGGGGTGGTATTCTCCGGGTCATTCAGACAGCTCTTCGGGTAGAGAATCAGCGTGGGACGTTCGGAACGAAAAGCGGCATTGAGCAGCCCCGCTGCATCCTCGGCGGTGGAAGGCATGAAGACATCGAGGCCGGGAGTGTGTGCCAGTACCGATTCGAAAGTCTGTGCATGGTAGGGTCCCAGTCCGGGCCGGTAACCACCACAGGCGATCATCACGATCACCGGTGCTGCCCATTGCCCGTCGCTGCGCCAGTAGATGGTCCCCAGTTCTGACATGATCTGGTTGTAAGCCTGTGGCATGAAATCGGCGAACTGGAGGAAGGCGACAGGCCGCTCGCCCGCCAGCGCCCGACCGATCGAGCTGCCGATGATCGTCGATTCGGAAAGCGGCGAGTTCATCACTCGCCCGGGGAACTGGGTACTCAGTCCCCTGGTAACACCAAACACATCTCCCTTGGGATCCTCGATATCCTCCCCAAAGAGTGTCACCCGTTTGTCCTCGCGGAGGTGATGCAAGAGCACGTTACGGAGGGCATCTTTCATCGTCAGCGGCGCCCCGGTGCTGCTGCCCCGGCGGGAACGAGAGGGATGCGTCAATTCCACCGGGAGGTTTTGTTTTGCTGCCGCCATGGGCAGGGGATTTTCCCCGACCATGGCCTCGGCCTCGGCCGCTGCTACCTGGTCCTTCAGTTGTGCCTGGATCACGTTCAGGTCGGACCGGGTCAATCCGAGCTTGAGCAGTTTTGCCTCGGCAATCTGGATCGGGTCGGACTCCGCCTCGGCCTTGGAGAGATCCTCGGCGGTCCGGTAAATCGTCTGGTCATCCGCGTTGGTATGGCTGGAGAGCCTTTCCACGCGGAAGACCACCAGGGCCGGGCCGCGAGTCTCCCTGACCTGGGTGACAGTGGCAGAAAAGGCATGGAAGGCGGTTTCCACGTCACGTCCATCAACGTAGTGAATAGGCAGGCCGAAAAAGGACTCTCCCGGGCCATCGGGAAGGGAAAAGAACGTGCGTCCAGCGGTGGGAGTGGAAATCGCCCAGCGGTTATCCTGGATCACGAACAGGACAGGGAGTTCTTCGCGAACGGCCTCTCCAATCGCCTCCAGGTACTCGCCCTGTTGTGTACTGCCGTCGCCCACGCCGCAGTAAACAATCGGCTTGCCTGGCCGCGATTTGATCGCCGCGGCAACACCGATCGCCTGCAGGGCATTGTTCGCCGTCGGCGTTACCATGCTGAGGATGTGCAGTGCCGGGTCGCTCATGAACGGCGTCATGCGTCGCCCTCGCCCCGGCGAACGGTCGTTGCAGAACAGGTTGTCAAAGCAACTGCGAGCCGAGATGCCGCGGGCCAGGAGAAGGGCCCGGTCCCGGTAGTGACAATGCAGCCAGTCTTCGGATGTCAGGTGCGGCGCCAGGGCGGCAATCGCCTCGTGGCCGGCCCCCGACAGGTGAAAGAACGCTTCACCACGGTTGGTGAGTTCTTTTTCGACAAGATCGATGTGCCGGGCCTGCACCATGAATCGGTACAGCCCGAGCAGTTGCTGTTGGTCCATCGCCAACCATCCATGAAATGAGCCATGTCAACCGGCAGCCTACGACAGTGGCATCCAGCCGCGGAGCGGATGATCCTGTCACTGGCGATTTTAAGCAAATCCGCTGAAAGGGTATGCGCTGATCAGACGATATTTTCACAAAAAAGTCCGAAACACCTAACGCGATGTCTTTACAAACTCGGAGCGTGCTCGCTGGTCGAGCAAACGTGTGCTCTCGGAGAGCACAAAATCCACGTTCATAAATGGTTCATAACTGATGTCCTGCCAGAGAATCATGCCATTTCCATCGATCAGGAAAGTGCCATGGAGTGGCTGCTTTTCGAAATCATCGTGGACCCGGTAGGCTTTGAAAACCTCGAGGCTGGCATCGCTCGCCAGTGGAATCGGCATCTTGCCAGTCTCGTAGTTCTCGATGGATACTTTCAGTCCCTCGCGGTCATCGGTGCTGATCGCAACGAGCGAGATACCCTTTTCCTGGAAGTCATTCATGCGGGGGGCAAATGCCTGCAGCTGTTCGGCGCAGTGCAGGCAGCCATAGCCAAGATAAAAAATCACCACCACCGGTTTGCCCCGGTATTGCTGAAGGCTGACTTTCTTGCCGCGGTGATCCGCCAGCTTCCAGTCCGGGGCTGGCGAGGGTTGCCAGCGGAAGGGGCCGAGGTCATCCAGGTCCGGCCGATTACCGATGTCATCCCGCGGACTTTTCTCTGCGCGCCAGGGAAGTGAGTGGCCCAGTTCCTCTGCGATCGGGTCAAGCCGCGAAAAGACAGGTGATTGCATGTCAATCGGGCTGGATATCTCTACCAGTTCCTTGAATGCTTTTTCTGCCTGTTGCCGCTTGTCCGCCATCCAGAGCAGTTCGACCTGGCGTGCCAGTGGCTGCACCTCGCTGGGATGTCCCTTGATATGTTTCTCGGCGGCCTGGAGTGCCTGGGATTGCTCACCCGCCTGGTACTGCAGCTGCGCCAGGAGCATGCGGTCCACGCTACCGGCCTTCTTGGCATGCTCATAAGATTTTGCCGCATCCCCGGCGGCAATCTGCTGCGAGGCGTGAATGAACTCCAGTGCCTGTTCCGCGTTACGGACCTTGCTGTCCCAGCCGCGGCGGGCATCCGTTTTCGCCTTGGCAACTGCCTTGTCGTCCTTCTTCTCCTCTTGTGCCTTGCCTTGAGCATCCTCGCCTGCCTTCTCCCTGCTCTGCTTGAGGCCTGCCAGTTGTTCCTCAAGCTGCCCGACAATCAACCCGGCTTCCTCAGCCTGGCCAAGCTGTGCCAGCGCGAAACCGAGGTACCTGAGCTGCTTGATCTGCTCGTTCTCGTTGTCAGTCGGTTCCAGGTAGCTCGTGTTGCTGAGTGTCACCAGTTCATCCCAGAGCTCGTACTTGACAAGCACATCGAAGAGCCGCTTGCGGCCATAGTTGCTACTGCCCCGGCCGCTGAGGGTGTTGTACTTCGGATGCCGCGGCAGTTCGATCATGTTCTTTGCAAGTGCCAGGCCATCGCCGACTCGCCCTACGTTGACCAGGTTGCGGATGAACCACTCGTTGTTATGGGCAAAGTTGTGGATCTGGTCGGGCAGCACGCCATACTGCATCATGTGTGCGTGGTCCACGCGAGCCGAAGCTTCCTGTTGCCAACAGGCATCGTCATATCGTTTCAGCCGCGAGTAAATATGGCCGGGCATGTGCCACATGTGGGCAATCCCAGGGGAAGTCTGGCCACACTTGTTTGCCGATGTCAGCGCGGTCTTCGGCCGCTGGTAGTCCCAGAGGTGAATGCGGTAATGGTGGCAGGGGTGCATCGGGTTGTGTTGAAAAACCTGCTGCAGCAGGGCATCGATTGCCAGGTGGCTGCTAATCGCGTTGCCGTTGGATCGATTACTCCAGAGCGACAGCGCAAGCAGGGCGCGTGCCTCGAAGTCCTCCGGGTACTCGTAGATGAGCTGTTCCAGCGCCTTGAGGTAGTTTGCTCCACGGGCCTTCTTGTCCCCGGAATTCTTGATGTAATTATCCAGCGCATCGATGTACCGCCGTTCCCGGTCAGTGACCGATTCCTTGCGGCTGACCGCCTCGGCAATAAATCCCTGGCCCCGCTTCTGGTTGTTCGAGTTGGCCATCGCCATGCCCCAGTAGGCCATGGCGAAATCCGGGTCAATCGCTGCTGCCTGTCGGAAGGATCGCTCGGACTCGAAGTACCAGAAACCGTGCAGCTGGCCCAGGCCCTGGATGAAGAACTTCTGGGCCTGGGGGTCCTTGGTGCTGGTAGGGAACTCGATGCTTGGCATGCCAGGCATCAGTACCGCCTTTTGCCGTGGTCCCTCGTTGAAAGCTTCCCCATGGAAAGAATGGCCTGCTGGCGTTGCTTCCTCACCCTCCTTGGCTACCTCCTCCTTCTTGTCGGGTTCCTGGCCAAGGGCCGGATCGGTTTCGACTAGGGAGAAAAGAGAAACTGCAAGCAGGGTAGTGAAAACTAGCAAAGGCCATTGGGAATAACGCATGGAGATCTCGTTTGTTCCAGGAAATGTGGACGCAACGGAGAGCGACACGGATGTTGGATTCGTACTTTTCATTTTACACAAAATGACCTGCTTCGACTGCCATTGAGATTCCTATTCTCTCTATTCATCCTCCAGGGCAACCTCGAACTGCTGGCCATCGAACTGGACCATATCTCCCACCACGAGTTGTCGTCGACGCCGTGTTTCCAGTTCCCCGTTGACCAGGACCTCGCCCCCCTGGATAAGCAGCTTGGCCTGGCCACCTGTCTCCACCAGCTGGCAGATCTTGAGGAACTGGTCCAATCGAATTGTTTCCTTGGCAGGAAGCTCGCTGTTCATATAGGGACCCGTGCAGGCTTACTTTCTTTCAAATTCCACGACCAGCGGATAGTGGTCACTCACATCCCGTTCGGCAACCGGGATCTGGTAAAAGAGGTCACGGTGGTCCTTGTCGCGTTCCCCCTGGACCACCAGGTCATGCCGGCAGCGAATCGAGTGGTAGACCAGGTCCTGTCGATCCGGGCTATTTTTCATCAATGCCGGGCTGACAAGGATGCGGTCAAACTGCCTGCCAATCAGATGTGTTGCCCGCTCCGCGGGTTCGAGTTTCCTGTGCAGGTCCAGGAGTGCCGGTCCGTCACCCTCCCGGGCTGATCTGCAGAGGATGCCGATATCCCCGTCCGGTTCGGTCTGTTCACAGTCCTTGCTGGCATTCAGGTCGCCCAGTACCACCACGTTCTCGCCGGCGGCCAGCAGCGGGTCAAGCCAGTGCCGGACCAGTCGGCACTGGCGTTCTCTCAGCGACTGGGCCTTCTCGCCGGCACGCAGGTGGACATTGACGAGTGTCAGCGTTTCGGTGCTCTTACCCTCTCCCCACTGGAAGCGAGCAAACAGGTGCTTGGAGAGGTTGTAGTAAGTCTTGCTGTTGTACATCTCGCGTGTCTGTTCCCGGCGGCTGTACTGGACCAGGTCGGCCCTGAAAATGTATCCCACGTCCTGCTCGGTATAGCTGTCATGCCCGGTGATAAAAGCGACGCGGTAGGAGAGTCCGTACTTCTTCTTGATCTGCCCTGCCAGTTCGACCAGCACCTGGCGATTTTCAACTTCCTGTAGGGCCAGGATCGTTGGAGCCATTGCTCCGATCACATCCGCCACCGCATCCCTTTTCCAGGTCCAGTCCGGACCACTCGGTGCCGATTGCTGCCTTGCCAGCGGGGACCGGTTGTCTACCGGATCGGCGTCAAAAAACCACTCCAGGTTCCAGCTCCCGATGACAATTCGATCGGCCGACGTGGGCTGGGCCGTGCCACTGGATGCCAGGCAAAAAAGAACGGCCAGGGCAACAAGTGAACAAGAACGGCTGGGGAGAAGTAGAAGAAAGGGTGGACGACCTGGCACGGGTATTTCCTTGGAAAGAGTGCTGTTTTCCTTCTCCGCAAAGCCCGCTCACAGGCCGCCTGGAAGGGCGACAATCAAGGTTGTCAATTGCCAGTCTATCAGGCATGATCGGTGAGTCCAGTTCAGCCGGGAGCGACGAATGCCGCCGCGAGTTCCTTTTACCCAGACCTTCCTTTCCGGGAAGGAACTGGAATACGTGAGCCAGGTGGTGGAGCAGGGGATGCTGGCTTCCGACGGCCCCTTCAGCCTCAAGTGCGCCGACTGGCTCCAGCAGTACTCGGGTGCCGCCGGTGTGCTGATGACAAGTTCCTGCACGGCTGCCCTGGAAATGGCAGCGATGCTCTGTGAACTGGGACCGGGAGACGAGGTGATCATGCCCTCCTTCACCTTTGTCTCCACGGCGAGCGCCGTGGTGCGTACCGGGGCACAGCCGGTCTTCGTGGATATCGATCCGCAGACGCTTAACATCGATCCGGCCTCGGTTGCAGCGAGGCTCAGCTCGCAGACCCGGGCGATCATCCCGGTACATTATGCCGGCGTCGGCTGCCCGATGGAGGCGATTAACGAGCTGGCAGGTCAGCACGGCCTGGTGGTGATCGAGGATGCAGCCCAGGCGGTGGGAGCCAGCCAGGCGGGAAGGCCGCTCGGTTCCTATGGCCAGCTGGCTGCCTTCAGCTTCCACCACACCAAGAATATTACCTGTGGAGAGGGAGGGGCCCTCTGTGTGAACGACCCGGGCATGCTCGAGCGGGCGAGAATCCTGCGTGACAAGGGAACGAACCGGGCTGCATTCCTGGCGGGGCAGGTCGACAAGTACAGCTGGGTCGACGAGGGATCGTCGTACCTGCCAAGTGAGCTTGCCTCTGCCTTCCTGCTGGCACAGCTCGAGGCGGTTGACCAGGTTAACGAAGCGAGACAACAGGCCTACGAGTTTTACCAGCAGCAGCTAGAAGAGCTGGAACAGCAGGGACACCTCGTGCGTCCCCATCTGCCCGCGGACTGCCAGACCAATTACCACCTTTATCACCTGCTGGTGGCTGACCAGCCGACACGTGACCGGCTGCTTGCTGACCTGAACGAAAAAGGGATCCATGCCGTATTCCACTACGTTCCCCTTCACCTGTCCCCGATGGGGCAACGGCTGGCCCCGGAAACTCCCAGCTTGCCTGTTACCGAATCGAGTAGTGAACGACTCCTCCGCTTGCCCCTGTTTGCTGGGATCACGCGGGAGCAGCAACAGCAGGTGATCGCCGGGATCCGTGGTTTCTTCGAGGGCTGAAAGGGAATCCGGTCCTGACGCGTGATCAGACACTGGAATAAATAAGAACGAGCTGCTGCCATGACAATTCTTGTATCTGCCTGTGGTTCCTCGATAGGACTGGAAGTTGCCCGCAGCCTGAAAATGGCTGGCCGGTCGGAGCGGGTGATCGGGAGCGAGGTTTCCTGGTGGGGAAAACAGCTGGGCGAACGCTTTTGCGACGAGGTGTTTCTCCTGCCCCGTGGTGATCAGCCCGGGTATGTCGATGCGCTCGTGCAACTTCTGCGGGACCAGCAGGTGAAACTTCTGCTGGTCAACACGGACCCGGAACTGGAGGCGATCGAGCCTGTCCGGGACGAGCTCCAGGTCCCTGCCAGCTGCCCCGCTGCGGCGCCCCTTCGACTCTGCCTCGACAAGCAGCAGCTGCATGAGAAACTGGCGAACGAGGACCTGGTCGCCAGGACCTTTCCGGTTAGCGATGGTGCCCAGCTGCAGGATGCCCTTGAAAAGGTTGGCCGGCCAGGCTGGCTGCGCTGCTCCACCGGGCCCCGGGGGCGAGGCAGTATTCTCATCGAGTCAGCCGACGAGGGAGCTGCCTGGATTGATTACTGGCGACGTCGTGGTGGTGAAGAAGACCAGTGGCTGCTGCACCAGTACCTGCCAGGACGCAATTACAACTGGACCTCGCTCTGGTGGCAGGGAGAGCTGGTTGTCTCCGCTGCCGGGGAGCGACTTGCCTATTTCCTTTCCCAGGTAGCTGTCAGCGGGATTACCGGGAATGTTTCTCATGCTCGGACCGTGGTGGATGATTGTCTGAATGAGACGGCAAGTCGGGCTGTGAGGGCCATGGACGAAGCCCCACACGGGGTATATTCGGTAGATTTGCGCGAAGCGTCAAAAGGAGTACCCTTAGTGACCGAAATCAATGCCAGGCAGGCATTTCGGCCCTTGCTCTACACGCATGGCGGCGTAAACTTTTCCGCCCTTTTGGCAGACCTGGCTCTTCATGACAAGCAGCCGGATCTGCCTGCCATGAATGCCCAGGTGGCAGGCATGGAGATCATCCGCGGCATGGATTTTGAGCCGCTGGTTCGTGGCCCGGCGTAGACCCGGCAGGATAGCCAGGTCTTCGCGACTGGGACGGATAGTGATGAGTGCTGAACAGATTGACCTGTCAATCGTGGTCCCCTGCTACCGGAGCGGCAGTTGGCTCGATGAACTTGCCGAGCAGGTTTCCGCTGCGCTGGAACCGAGTGGACTCCGTTTTGAATTGCTGCTGGTCAATGATGCCTCGGGGGACGATACCTGGGAGAGCATCGAGCGGATCAGCAGTCGATACTCCTTTGCCCGCGGCCTGGACCTGCTCTTTAACACCGGCCAGTACCGGGCAACCATGTGCGGACTTCAGCATGCCCATGGGGAACTGGTTGTCACGATGGACGATGACCTCGAGCAGGCCCCGGCCGATATCCTTGAGTTGATCAAGCCGCTCCAGCAGGATCCCTCGCTGGACTGCGTGGTTGCTGCCATCCGTGGCCGCCGCAGGGGAATCCTGAGGCGTCTCGGTTCGGGACTGATGGGCGGCCTGTTTCGGGCGACCTACGGCAAGGCCCGTGGACTGAAGATGAGTAGCTTCCGGGCAATGCGGCGGCAGCTGGTGGAGACGGTCTGCCAGTTCGAGACGGTCAAGCCAAATATCAATCCACTGATCCTGCAGTCGACGTCACGTATCGAGAACGTCGAAGTTGATCATCATCCACGGGCGGGAGGCCGAAGCGGCTACAACCTCCTGCGACTCGCCCGGCTAATGTTCGATAATGTGCTGAGTGTTTCCACGCTGCCATTGAAGGTGGTCAGCATGATGGGACTGCTGGCAGCGTTGGCCAGCGTCGTGCTTGGAACCTACTATTTTGTCCGGGCCCTCAATGGCGAGTTCAATGAGCCCGGCTTTGCGACGATTGTCCTGTTAATCCTGTTCTTTGGCGGGATGACATTACTCTCGATTGGCCTGCTGGGCGAGTACATCATTCGCATCATGGACGAGGTCCGGGGGCGCCCCTGGTTCGTCGTTCGCCAGCAGACCACGAGCGAGAGTGGCAGGGATTCGGGAGAGAGCCCGTGACCGTCAGCGATGGCGACAAAGTGGTGACCGGGGGCTCCTGGTTGACTGCCTGGTTTATCACCCTGGCGATGGCCAGCGTGGCCATTTTCCTGCTTCCTGCCAGCTTTAACGTGGCAGATGATGTCGGCTCCCAGATGATCCTGGCAGGGCTGGATGGTTTTCCATCGGCGGCGGATGTTCCCTTTCACTCGCAGCTTCTCAATTCCACAATCTGTGGCCTGTACCAGCTGCAGCCGTCATTCCCCTGGTATGGACTGCTGGTGCTTTTGACAACCATGCTTGGCGTGAGCCTGTTTGTTCGCCTGCTGCTGGATCGGCAGCAGCCCACGCTTGCTCGCCTCCTCTGCCTGCCCGCCTTTACTGTTCTCCTGGGGCACACTCTTTACAGTGTCACCTTCACGTCCGCTGCATTGTTGTGCCAGCTTGGCGTGTTTCTCTCGCTCTTGACGCTTCCCGATTCCCAGCTGCGGCGACGCTCCTGCCAGCTCTCACTGCTGGCGCTTCTGCTGCTGGCCTTTCTCTGGCGCTGGCAGCTGAGCTGTTATGTCCTGCTACTGGCTCTGCCGGTCCTGATGGTCCGTCCGGAGCGGTTGCGGATGGTGCTGCTGTTCGCTGCGACCGCCCTGGTGCTGGTTGCCTGCGACCGGGGACTTTCCCGTCTTGCAAGTCCGGAGTTGGCCGGTAGTGACTATCCGCAGTTTTACCAGATGAGGGCGCAGTTTCATGATCGGCCCGGGGGACGCCAGGCAGCCGACTCCGCGATCCAGGCCGCCGGCTGGACCCGGGAGGACTATCGCATGTACCGGGAACTCTGGGTGATTCATGACAATGAAAAATTCAATATCCCCTCGGTGGCAACGTTCCTTCAGGCAAACCAGGCCGTGCGGCCGTCGGTCTGGAGTCGTATCGGGTCAGCCCTGCAGCAGTCCTACCGGGAAAACACCATGTCGCTGAGAATATTCCTGCCGATGGTGCTGGGACTCTGCTTCTGGCACTGGGTCAGTGGAAGCTGGCAGCTTTGCCGGCGACGACGGATGACGATCCTGGCGCTGCTGGTCGCCATCGGTCCACTCCTGTTTTTGGCCTATTTCCGGCTCGTGCCGCGCGTCGCGATCCCGATGCTGTTGTACCTGGCTGGTCTTGTGCTGATCCTCCCCCGGCTCGACGTCGAAGATTCAGGGAGTTCCCG